>TARA_R110002012_G_scaffold68007_7_pt1 | contig 13770 bp, 5 predicted proteins | sample TARA_R110002012 | Tara Oceans TARA_R110002012 (sample SAMEA4396515) | marine metagenome | biome: Westerlies Biome; feature: [DCM] deep chlorophyll maximum layer (ENVO:01000326); material: water (ENVO:00002006), including particulate matter (ENVO:01000060) such as... | depth 40 m
TGAAGCTGACTGTTGTGTGAGTTGCCTACGCCACTGTGCAGTCTTACCAACAAACTGCCATATCGGGAATGAGGTCAGAAGTCCACCCCTGCGGATATCCTCCTGAAATACACCCGGTACAACAATCTCCTGAGTAAGACGTTGCGCCTCAGTCAGATTTAGAAAGTGACCACCAGAGGTCATATCTAATTACCTAACCTTATTGAACATGACTAAACGGGTTGCCAGCAGCTTCTAAAGATCGAAGACCAGCTTCCTGTTTGTTCGGTGTAGTTGATTGATTTGTATTCCCTGCTGCACCCTGACTTCCACTAAGACCACTACCCCCTTGCGGGACAACAGTAGCCGTAGTTTTACCGGGGTTCATAGCACGCATCATAGCAAGCAATTCAGGAGTTGTAGCCAATGCAAGTTGCTCATCCGTAAGTCCTTCAGCTTTAGCAGCTTTCAGGTCGCTCTGGAAGTTGCCACCTTTTAGGGCAGCTATCTCTGCATCTTTACTAGCTATCTCCCTAGCCCTTACAGCGTCGTCTGCTTCTTTCTGATGTCGAGCGCGCACTTGGTCAGCAGTTTCAAACTTAGAAACGCTGTCCACATCTGCGCTGCTATTACTTCTGAGGGATGCCACCTGCACTTCAAAATTCTTGACTTGTTCATTTAACTTGCCAACAGTTTCACCGTGGGTGCCTTTAAGTGTTGCAATGTCAGACTCTAATCCCTCTTTAAGAGTCGCAACTGCTTCCGTTATCGCTACCCGATTTGCTTCAGGTAGTGCCGCAATAACATCTTCTATCGTATCTGGCATGGGATTATCCTTCCCTTATTCCGCATCATCCCTGTGAAGGGTCGTGAGCGGGTCGTAAGAGGTTTCTGTTCCTTATATATTAGTGTACCACAAATAGGACTAGCGCAGGTCCGGGAATCGTGCTAGGGATGGCCTATTCCCATCCTCACGCCACCAGCTTTCTGCGACTGGACTTAACCAGTTAAGTGAATCACCTGTAAATCCAAACACATTAAAAGCGTAGTCCAAGAGTGGGTTAGTTTTTCTCATTAACTCTCGTCGTAATCTCACCTCTCTATCGTAGGCTCTGTATCGTGAATCATCTCTCATTAGTTCAGCTATACGTGGTTGGGTAAGCTGTTTAGTTTTGATATCTTTTATCAAATCTGCTATACCCATACCCTCAATAACCTGATCGTCAACAAGCCAGTAATCTCCAAGGGCACCCTTGGACATAAGCTCTAAAGCCTGTTCAGCTTCTGTATTATTCCTAGTAATTTCTGCCTCTACCATACTCTTAAAGTCAGGAGGAAGTTCATCTAGGTAAGCTGCTCTCCTTACAAAATACTCACTGAAGTCTACTTGACCATCGCCATCCCTATCCACAGGAATAATGGCATGGTATTCTTCAAGATAGGTATCGAGTGTATGTTGAATCCTGAGAATGGTATTACCAAACTCAATCTGCTTTGCTTCCCTTTCCTCGGGAGTGATAGCAACTTCAAAAAACTGCGCCCGTTCACCATCGGGTAGTATCTCAGTAGTTGGTTCCAACGGATCATATACATCATCTTTACGTCTACGACCACGTTGGGAATCAAAGAATACAACCTTCTCACGCTTCCTATTACTAAGTCTATCCCTCCAAACACTAGGAGCCAAACCATTAGGAGAATCGGGACCAGCTAACCAACGCTCGTTATCGTGCTGTTGTACCTCTGCAAGTCTATCACTCTCTACACGCTGTATACGCCAGAACTCGTTATTAAGTTCTTCATAATCTCCTTTACTTCCAGTTCTTAGTAGTGAGGATGCTGCACTAAAGTATTGAGCTTGCGGTAGTTCCGATAGAAGTCGTTGAATAGTACTAGGTACTGATACCACTGTAAGTGGATCAACACCATCGTTACGTAACTGGTCAAGTTCAGTTTGTGTAAGTCCAGTAAACCTTTTGAATATTGTATCCCTATCTTCACGTAGAATCTTCTCTCCATCACCCCGGAACCTTACATTACCTAATGACTCCTGTACAAACTCATGGATAGCAGCTTGTCGTGACGCTTTCTCTAAGATAGATTGTGTTAGACCGTTTTCAGGGATATTACTTTGGATAGTCCAAGTATCCCAATCCACATCGGCTGGGTTATAACCATGCTCTGCTAATATCTTAGCTGCCTGCCATTCTCGGAATCTATCTGGTACCATCTGTCTCCGTATATTTTTAATCATACCTCCAACTCCGGGAACAGAACCCAAACCTGCTTCCGCAGCAGCAAGACCGATATTCACAGGTGGTGGTGATATATCACCTAATTCTCCAAACTCACCGATACCCGCAGTCGGGAGAACCGTGTCAGTAATCAGCTTAATGTGACCACCGAAATAGAATCCGAAACGTCCGAGGTGTTCTTCATAATTACTAAAGTGCCCTTGGAATCCTTGGTCATGCTCTGGAGGAAACCCAGCCTTAAAGATTCTACGTGGTGCATTGAACATGGTGCCACCAAAGACGTTAAGCTGTAACCACGGTACACCCGCAACATCAACATAGCCGTTATCAGTAGCATCATTATACTTACCTTCAGGCATGAACATAGACCAGATTAGCGGGGTATTAAAACCCTGCCTCAACAGGTAAGGCAGTCGCCGGGACTCGTAAGTCCAGAACGGGAAGAAGGCTTGCATCACATCATCCATATGAGTTGTATCATCATAGTTGACAAAGTTCCGCTTCATATCTTCTACAGCCTGTGCAACCTGATCCCTACCTCTGGACTTCAATAGCTCCAAGTCTACCGGGGACATCGCTTCCATAGTCTCAATCAAGTCATCTATATAACGATTTAACTCAACACTCTGAGCCTCACCGAAACGCCTCACACCGCTAGTACGTCCAAGTTCATCGAACATACCTTCCAATGCAACTGACTTCATACTAAAAGCATTGACCTGCCGACTCGTTACACCAACAGCCTTAAGAACATCCTCCATCACATCCCCGATGCGTTGATCTGCATTTCTTCCAAGAACATGACCGAGGTTATCAGCCTCCATCTGCACATAGGATACAAACTCTGACTTAGATTGGAATGCAGCCTTGAACAAACCTTGGGTTATGTTCTCAGGTTGTACTCCAATCATTGCTGCAATATCATCCGGGGTAAGTTTGGTTTTCTTAGATAGGTCCATTGGAGCAGGGCGTGGTGCTGCATCACTTGGACCCACCTGACCCATCTTTTGTTTTACTTCAGCCTCCACTCTACCCATGCGAACTCGGGCAATACTCCGTAGTTCGTTCATCTCCTCAAAGTTCTGCTTTCTCAACTCCCTTAAACCATTCCAGAACGAATCACTCTGAAAAGCAGTCTTACTTCCTGAATTCCTCTCCGCAGCGAAGTAGGCATTAACTCGTATTCTGTCAGTATTCCAACCACTCGACATTGCTGAAAATTCGTCAAACAACGCATCACCAAAGCCGGTGTTTTCATCCAAGACCTGTCGTGAAGCATTATCAAAATTCTCTCTCATCGTCCGCATCATAGGTTGGGTTGCTTGTACAAACTCCTGCATCCTGCCCTGTACGTCAGACCACTCAGCCTGTTTAGCAGCTACATCCATACCTTCATCAGCAATACGATCTACAGTAGCCCTCATCACACCTTCAAACTGACGTTGAAGGTAGTGCATGGATTCAGTAGCTCGGTACATAAACATACCAAGCCCTTTCGCATCCATTCGGGCTATGTTCTCAGGACTAAAGGCACTATTCAAAGCATTAAGTACAGCGGCTGCACCAGCGGGGGTTTCCTTAAAATCCTCCCACTCCCTGTTCATTACATTACGTCGAACTTCAGGTAGGTTCTCTAAAGTTAAGTTCCCTGAATCTACAAGAGAACGCAACTCTCTTTGACTTGCTACACCCAACTGATTCGGACCCATACTCTTATTAAGTACAAGGTCTAGGTCAGCTCGTAGAAGACGGGCTTCAGTATAGTCTCCTACTACAGACTTAAGAGCATTAACATCGGCAGTAGAGAACGCCATTAGAGCATCCTCAATTACAGCTTTATGCTCTGATCCACGTAAAGCATCCAGAGAGAACCCTTCAATCCTCTTAGCAATCTCGGGGTAGTCATGTGCAAATAAAGCTGTCTGATGATGGAAGATACGGGAAGATAGGTACTGTCGTCTTGCTCCCGCACTAAGTTCATTTGTGACTCTCAAGTAATCAGCAAGATTTACCAAGCTGTACTTTCTATCAAGTCGCCCCCCTAGATCAGTAGATAGAAGATCAGCTACTTTCGCTCTCATCTCAGTTCCGGGTAACATATCCATAATGGACTGGCTGAAAGCACCATCATGCCCTTCCCCAAGAACCTGTGTAGCCCGGGATGCGTTAGTCAATTCAAAGGACTGAATAGTGGATGGGATTCCTTCAAAGTAGCTAATCTTCCTCTGAAATTGGTCATCGGACATGAACCCGAGTTTACCCTGACCAAAGAATATCCTAGCCTGTGTCTCCATAGCCTCCTGTAATGGAAAGTTAAAGAACATAAGGACAGATCGAGCAAGTGGGTTAGAGATATGTCTCTGTAACCCATGTTGAATTACCTTAATTTCAGCGTCATTAAATCTCTGAGCAATAGCCCCGGATGTACTACCTTTACGTGCTAATGCTCTATCACCATCAATCTTCCTAAGTGCCCTTTCACGATCCCGTTTTGATATCCAGTTCCCTATCTCTCTAGCATTCATCTTTGAAATAGCAGCTTTAGTTCGTGCTTGACTTCGGGCAGCTAGACGCTGTAGTTGCTGTACAAGTCTAAGATGACCAGCATGAGTAACAGGCCCATTGGACATCAATCGCTGTATCCAATCAGCTAGTTCATCAACACCAATAATACCATCGAGATACTGGTTGGTTAACCTCTCCATAGCTTCCTTAATAGAAGCGTTAGCGGATAGATCAGCAACCTTAGAAGCATCATTGATAAAAGCCTCACCAACCTCATCACCAAGATTCTTAACAATTACATCTCTATCCATCTTCGGTGAGAATAGAAAAGACTCATCAAGAATAACAAACTCATCCATCGGGTCTCTCATCCTAATGGCGTGAAACCCTCTACCCTGAAGTCCCATATTTAATGTCTGATCTGCCATAGCAATCATATCTATATTATCAGGGTTAGAAACGGTACCCCGTCTTGACCATATCTCTCGTGATTCCTGCTGCGCCCTAAAATACCACTCGCCAGCCGAATCAGCACCCGCAGCATCGGGAATCACACCAACCCCATAGTAATCATCCGCAAACTGATTCAAACTATTTATCACATCATCTGTCATCTCAGCTTCAAGGTCCAAGATACGAGCATTAGGAGATAGTATCTGTTCAGTAACCTCACCAAAGTCACTCGCAATCGCCCTAACAGGTGTCATATACCTTCCCGGGCCAAGTGGTAAGTCTGCTGCTGCTATCTCACCCCGAGCAACCATACCACTAGGTTTACCAACATCACGAGATACGGGGATTTGCTCCCCTCTGAACAGTCGTATACCGTCTACATCCGACGCATCCGGGGTACCTAGAATAATATCTGTAGGCCGTAACCTCAAGGTGTCATCTATAGCATTACTATACGCACCATTGATACTGGGTATATTAAAATCATCACCATCAAGAACCTTGCCAGCTTCAGCCTTTACTATCTGTCGCATACGGGCACCCAACGCTGGGATATCAGCATCGGGTCCAAGTGCGTCAACTAGAAAGTCCATAAACTGTTCATGGGCCGTAGACTTTGTATCTGGATTACCTACAATATAAAGAGCCTTATCAACGTCTGATTCAAAGTTCGGGTGCTTCAGGCCAAAGTTCGGGGAAGACCTACTAAGCCCAACTGGTAGTCGAGGACCAATATCAATAGCACCAATTCCGAAATTCTGACTTAAATCGGTAGTACTATAAACATTACCCTGTCCTTGTAGCGGAATCTTATTAACAGTACCGTTGCCACCTTTAACTAATAACTGTTGAAGACCACCGGGGCCGGTTATTACATTCTGATCTTCAGCAGCCCCCATAACAGATAAGAAAAGTATATCTGTATCATCTGGACCTTCCTCACTTCTAAGACTTGTTTTTATCCTTCTCTCTGCCGGGGTTAGAATAGTATTATCATTTAGCCATTGCCGACCAAGAGCAGACTGAGTAGCTTCAACTGTTAACTGGTCTACTTTTTTACCACTTACTTTTACAATATCTTCACTGAAAGTCTGGTATGCTATATTACCCGCTTGTCGTGCTGCTCCACTCCGGGACTTCTTACCAAGTATGGGTAATCTCTTACCACCAATCGTGACTCCCCCAGTGTACAGCTTCCCTAGTTTATTAAACGGGAAGTTGAACGCACCAATATAAGCATCTTCCAATGCCCCTAGTGATAACTCCACTCTACGGAGTTGGTTTGTATCAAGAGTACCACCAACTAGAGCAGAGGGTTTAGCTATTACAGAACCGAAACGACCCGCATCAGTAAGCCTAAAACCACCCCTAATAGCAGTACGACCCACGACTGGAACTTTAGCAAGAAATCCAAATCCGACATAACTGGTCGGGTCGAATACAAGAGATGAGATAAACTTCTCACCGATGAATAGACTTTCCCTCTCACGGTTGTAAGTTCCTGCCTGTTGCCATGTATCAATAAGACCACCAGAACCACGCATACTGTCCCGGTAGTTCTCAGCTACCCTATCGAATTTATCGAAAGGAGTAATAGCCCCACCAAAAGGAGCGATAATGCCACCAATTCCAAAACCGGCCAGAGGGTCAGCGACATTCTTTTGAGTCCAGTCCAACCCTGAAAACAGTGTCTTGACAGGGTTAATGAAAGGGATGCCACCCGGGAGAGTAAATACCCCAAAAGAGTTACCTCCGAGAATATACTTACTAAAGACATTCTTCTTCTCTCGTGCTTTTTCTATATCCTCATCAGTCTCCCGTACAGAAGTTGCTTTTAACCTCTGAAACGCAGACTCGGTACTAAGACCGGACCTACGTGAAAAAGTCTCAAAAGAAGTCTCTGTTGGTTGTACGTTCGGAGTACTGTTCGCTGCTGCTCTTGGATCATTTGGAGCAAGTATCTCTGAAAGCCTACTACCACCAACGCTGTCAAATTCGGTCATTAAAAGCTCCTACCTGTTGTAAGGGTACGTCGTTGTCGTGCTACTGGGGCTTGGAATCGGGTACGCTGTAGGTCAGCCTGTTGTCGCAATCGGTTAACTTCTTGTGGAGTAAACCGCTGAAAGAAAGCTGATTGCAGTCCTTGTTGCTGTCTCACAGCTTCTTCTTGATTAAATAAATCAAACTCCGCACGCCTATCACCCCCTACTGCAAACTCAGGGGCAAGTTCACGAGGAAGGGTGGGTTTATTCGGGTCTTGTTCAAATACAAACTCACCCTCATCATCGGTACGCTGTACCTGTTCTCCATCTACTGTATCAAAGACAGGTATTAGATTCGCAGGTTGTGGACCGAGAAAGCGTTCCGGGATTTCAAGTGAAGGTGCATCGGGACTTATCAACATCTGACCTGCTTCAGATGCCTGAAACTCAGCCATTAGACTTGGACCGAATACAGAGACAATAGATTGCACACCAGCGGGTCCAACCGACATTCTAAGAGCCTTAAGGAATTCCTCGTCAAAAGTACCAGCTACTAACGCTTTTGCTGCCTGATCCCGGCGGTCTTGAATTATCCTTTGACCTAGCGGACTAGCATCAAACATAGCCTGATCGAAAGCAGCATCAGCCCGTAATGCAGTAAGTTCTTCAGCTTGTTCTTCAGCTTCCTCTATACTCTTTGCTTTATCTATCAATCCTTGTAAGTCACCCACATTCTCCAACCCGGGTGCGTCAAGGAAGCGTTGAGGGTCATTGATAATTAAACTTTCCATTTCATCAAGAGAGATACCTGTAAACTCTCCCGGGAACATACGGTGCATTTCCCTCACACCACCGACCACATCTATAAGTGCAGTCATAACCTCACTATTCTTGAATTGTAATCGAAGACTATCATCTATTGAATCAAAAATACGTTCTTTCAAAGTACGATTTGAAGCATCCCTACTGTTAAGTATTTCATCATCTGACATTGGACCTGCCAGTTCTATAGCATTGTCCAGAATTATCTGTGCATCACGACGCGCATCCACCTTATCTGCTTCAGGTAGAACTTCTAATAAGTCCCCCAAGAGAATATCTAACTGTTCAGATGAACTTATGTCGGGTGGGAGTTCAGGTAACTTACTAACTAACGCCCTTACAAACCCTTCAGCAGTAAAGATATTAGTGTCTATATCTAAAGATTCTACATTAGTTAGAAACTTCCAAGGGTCTACTATTCCTTTACCACGTTCCAATCGTGTTATTAAAGCGTCTGCTTCATCAGGAGATAAACCAGAAGCGGGACTCAATATTATAGACTTAATCGACTCCTCATACATAGTATGAAAGGTTCTAGCATTTAATACATCCTTACTGGCCTCTACAATGTTAATGCTAGTTATCTGACCATTAACAATACTTGGATGGAACTCTAAGGCATTAGTTACAGCAGTAATAAACTGCGTCTTAACTATAGACCCCATACCCGCCATTTGCTTACCATAAACTTGATTCAAAAACTGTACTGTAGTTAGATTTTCTACATTTACATCTATGGAAGACGCAAACCCAAGTGTTGCACCAAAGTCACTTAGACCCTCTATAAAGTCCTCGGCATCCCTAAAATCCCGGGGTTGGTCACGGTGTATATCTTTCTCTGTTAGCAATCTTGCTAATACAGTCTCACCACCATACACTTTCAACTCAGCAAGAAATTCATCCCCTCCTTCTTGGCTAGTAACCGTATCTTCAAGCCAACTCTCAAGAACACGCATATAATCACTGGTATTAAGTGAATTATATAAGTCTATCTTACTTGCAGTTTGGTTGGATCTACGTACATGGGTTAGGTGAGTCTTTAATGTTGTCCTTGCTTCTTCTCTGAGACTCGGGTCTTGTATTCCACCGATGATATTTTCAAGTAACGGATCAAGAACAAGATCACGACCAAATTGGATATCACGAGTTTCATCAACCCAAGCCACCATATCATCTGTCAGTCTTAATGCCTGAAAATTTAGAAAGTTATCAAACTCACTACTTCTAAACTCTTGTTCAATCTTAGCCATGTCTCGCATAGCAAGACTCATCACATCTACACCATAATCAGATGTAACACTACTGATAAAATAGTCCCAATCTTTCTGAGTTATAACCTTATCTGCGGGATCACGAAGTGGGTCTACACCATCTATAAGAGCTGTGATAGTTCGGTCAATAACTGTACCAGATAAATCTTCTTGATTTTCTAGTAATTGTTGTGCTTCCCAAACCGAAGTCGGGTCATAGTATTGAGGGTTACTGACAATGTATTCAAACTCTAAAAGATCAAGAAAAAGTTGCCGGTCAGCAATAAACTGAGGGTCATCATAAATATCAATAGGATCAGTGAATTGACTGTTTTCATAGTACCGGGAAGCGAACTCTTTAGCCTCGTTAGTAAGTTGAAAGTCCTCTACTGTAAGGTCTGCTTCAATCTCCCCATTCTCTTGTGCAATTAAAAGGAATGCTTCAAATTCCCCTTCCCCCAAAGGTCCAAGAATAGCTTCTACCCGAGCCTCAAGAGTAGCATTAGGACCGGCAGGACTTGGAAACTGATCCGGTCGTATATACTCCCCCGGTTGAGCTACTTCCATACCCCGGGCTAGTTGTGCAAATTTACTGATACTTTGTGTATCTTCACTTTCAACAACCGCAAAAAGACCTTGTTTATCTAACCATATGTTATATTCTTCAACATTAGTAATACCCATCAATCCGAGTGCCCTTGCACCTTCGGACTTTGCTAGTACAGTATCGAATGGAATACCCTGTGTATCCCGGGCATTGTTTCTACGACCTGCATAGTATTCAAGTAACGCTCTTGCAGCCGGGTATTGAGATTCACCTTCAGCGTCCCTGAAATCATCTTCAATAGCTTTTCGTTTTCGGGCCTCTGTTTCGGGGTCTTCAAACCCCGGTATTACAGGACTACTACGAAAGTCAAGAAGACCAAGAAGAAAACCGATTTCACTGTGTTCCCAATCCACGTTTCTTGGGTCGAAACCTGAAAAATACTCACTTAGTCTTCTGCGATTTTCTGCGTTTCTTGCACTAAGGCGTGGGTGTCCTTCTTCGTGTGGCATTAAACTGCCACCGCATTACGTGGGTCTGCTGGTCCACCTTGTTGTCTTACCTGTCGGGGAACTGCACCGGGTTCTGTTTGCCCATTAACTTCGGGTGTGGGCTGTGTTTGTGAATCACCACCTCTACCCAACTGCTGAAGTAAAGCAGCGGCTTCTTCACGTAGGAATCCCGCTTCTTCTGGATCAGTAGTCTCTATTTTCTGAGCCAGTCGAAGTATCTGCCTACGTGCTTTAATAAGTCTTACACTTGGAAGGGCGATTACTTCCTCCTCATTTAACGCATCAATCTCTGACGAAGAATCAGGTACAAGGTCCGGTATTACTCCTTCAAAAGCTGTCTCTAAGGATAGGAAGTTGCCACCAGCAGGTCGGGCATTACGGATCATATTCAATCGTTCCAGTAAGTCATCAGGCGTAGCAAGACTAACAACAGCACGAATACCTGTAAACTCAGGAACATCTTCAGGGGCGTAATCTTCAACAAAGTACTCCCTCCTTGATGCAGTCGGGGAGAACCCCGCTATTGTAATACTTTCGCTAGTACTCTCCTTAAATCCATCTAACATCCAGCGACCAAGATCAGAGAACATCATACTACCTACTTCCTGAATCTCTCCAGCAGTAGAAAGTGCAGCATTCAATAGTTGTTTAATTGCAAACCCGGATAGTTGGATTTCCACATTTCCAAACAACGCATATGGCACACCACCTCGTTGTACAAACCCTACAATCTCATTGTTCTGGATTTGGAGACTTGCATCCATATTCTGTGTCTGTACAACTCGTCTACCTGACTCACCACGAGCCGCATCGTAAGACTGTACGTTAGCCCCTTTCCCCGGGTTCATAAAGTTCGGGTCTGCTTTAGGTTGTCCACCTAGAGTGAACTCATCATAGACCGGGTTTACAACTCGTTTACCGTGTGCTTCTATTCGATTGAGTAGATCACTGTGGTCAAGGTAAAGAGCGTAGTTAGCCTCAAGGATTGATTGTCCTTGGTATTCACCCAAGTGTCCGGGGAATGCCTCACCGTTGTAGTGGGATACTTTAATAGGTATCTCATCAGCGTCTAGCCTTCTACCATCAAGGAGTACGAGTTTCTGATCTGTCGCTATAACAGATTCAACAACCCGATCATTCCTCATTTCAAATATCTGCATCAGGGTGATGTTATCAGCATCTTCCCCGGTTATCTGTTCCGTAGTCCACTTCGTAGAATCTGGACCATTAACACTATTCTCATCTTTAGCCATCTCTCTAAGATCGCCAATTTCCCACACAACTTCCCGGGCTATTCTTTTAAGCCCAAAAGCTCCAAACTGTTCATAAGTGTAAAGTGGGTCCCAAGGTTCCATGATGAAACTTTGTTCACCTGTGTCATCAGTATAGACTTGTCGGTATACAACAGACATACCATAACGACAGGCAGAATCCCAGATCGCCCGGTTCAGGCGGGGCATACCTTTATCAATAAGTCGCTGGTCATTCTGCTGAAACAACCCTAGAACAAGACGCTCTGCTTTTTGATGGTCTTCTTTCTCATCTTGGTTCTCACGGCTGTACACTGGCAGGGTCCAGTTAAGTTCATTCCCGGCGAGTAGAAATACAACTAGATCAAGGAAAGTTCGGGGGTCATTAGTTTTTAAGAACTTCTGTACAGAACTAGGACGATATACATTACGTTCTTCAAACATAGTCGGTGTATCTTTAACACCTGTTAAAGTTCGTGGGTCAATGTTCCGGGCCATTGATTGCATAGCCCGCTGTCGTTGCTGTCTTCCGGTATGTTTCTTTTTCAAGTTCTGTGCTATACGATCAAGATCATTATACGAAGTAGGCATTAAATAACCTCTAGGAATCGGGTAGTGTGTTGTGTATTAGTTTCACCCGTACCTTGTCGTCGAGATGCAAAGGCTTGGGCACGTACATTAGGGTCACATGCAAAGAATAGGGTTATAAGTTCATCATCATGCCCACCCGGTCCTGCACCCATTGAACCACGACCTACCTTTGGAAGATTACGGTAGTTTCTAAGTTCCCGGATCAAGTTCTCAGAATGAATCGTAAGTGATCCCCGGGACTTAAGCATTTCAATCACCTGATCTTTCAAGACAGGTTTAGTTGAAACACTTACCGGATATCCATACTTTCCATCTTCGTGAACGTAGATGTTAAAGTATCCTTCCTCTTGTATCATTTCAATAAGACCGTAACGTGCTAGGTTACGTTCCATACATATAAGTGCGTCGTTGTATTCCCGGGCTTGTTTCACGGCATGTCTAGCCATAGCCCTGTGTGTCATTTCCTGATTTCTAACCCGATGCACCTGTTCCATCTGAACCGAGTCCCATACAGTCAATACTTGAAAGTCTGTAGGTCGAGCATCTATATCCCGGGTTTCACCGGAGGCTTGGTCAATAGATACAATGTAAGCCCTCTCAGCCAATGGATCAACCCACCGGGAGTTAAGACCATCATCATCAAACGGGTCACGAACAGTGAGTGAAGCACTTGAGATATGTGCTGCTCTAAAGATTGAACTACCAATCGGAAGAAAGGCTTCATCCGGTGATTCCGGGAACTCCTGTTTGAAGAAGTCTGCACTTTCGTGCTGGTTTAACATCCGGGCCATCATAAATCGTCGCCAACGTATCTGGTCATGGGATACGTGGTACTGGGTTATGAGTCTCCTTTCTTCTTCATCCAGTTCTTCAACATCTTTACCCCAACGAGTAGATGGGTCACGAGCTATAGCGTATTCCGGGTCTTTCCACCAAGGAAAGAAGTGTGCGGTTAGTTCACCCTCATTATTAGTTGCCTGATTCCACTGTTCAAAGAAATACCCGTTCTGCCCATCCGCAGTAGACTCCAGTACGTAACGGGACTTTCCGACAGGCATACGAGAGATAATACCCATTATCATCTTTACTGCATCTTCGTCATAGAACCCGACCTCAGTAAAAAGACCAAAGTGTGTAGGTCTACCACGACCGAAGGTCTTTGATGCAGCAGACCCAACTTCAATGATTGAACTCATACCCGGAGTTGTATCTGAATGATCTATCTCAATGATGTGCTTAGAAGATTGTAAGAGTCGGGGTTGTATCTCCGGGGGCATGGAACGAATGAAGCGGTGGGCTATGTCAAATAGTCTAGTTCCAGAGTCATCCCTCTGCGCTGTAATAAGACACTCCACCCCGGGCATGAGAAGTGCGTAAGCAGTAAACTCGGCTATGATCCAAGTTGTAAACCCCATCTGTGCAGCTTTGAGGATAATGTCTGCCTGTGTACACTTATCATTATACTCTTGTTGGGCAGGTTTAAGATGAAGTGGGACCATCTGCCCCGATTTGTTCTGTATACGAAATAGGGTTTCAATAAATGGCTGTACATTGCCATTCATACCCTGTTGTACAACATCTTCATAGATATCTAGGTTGGCAGTAGTCAATGGTTCTTACCTCTGCC
>TARA_R110002012_G_scaffold5829_1_pt1 | contig 13768 bp, 4 predicted proteins | sample TARA_R110002012 | Tara Oceans TARA_R110002012 (sample SAMEA4396515) | marine metagenome | biome: Westerlies Biome; feature: [DCM] deep chlorophyll maximum layer (ENVO:01000326); material: water (ENVO:00002006), including particulate matter (ENVO:01000060) such as... | depth 40 m
AATAACGAAGAACGACAACATACGCTTGAACTACTGGTAGGTGTGTAATGGCTACTTACGACAAAGGTGACCGGGTACGAGTTACCGCAACCTTCAAGACCGCAGGAACCGTTACGGCTACTACCTCTACCAGTACGCAACGTAAGCCTGACGGGACCGATACGTCGCTAACCGTTCAAGGTGGTAGCGGTACCGGCATCTACTATGTCGATGTTGATCTGGATCAGATCGGTACTCATACAGTGAAGGTTGCTAGTACCGATGTTGTTATTGCTTCAGAAACGGTTGAGTTAGAGGTAACTAAATCAGTGTTTGATCACTCGTGAGCAATACTGCCAAAGACCGTGGAGTAAAGACTCGGGAACTCTTTTTAGAGGCGCTTGGTAATACAGGATTGGTTAATGATGCCTGTTTGATTGCAGGGGTTACACGGTCTGCCTATGAGAAGTGGCGTCAGCGGATTCCTGACTTTGGTGTTAAGGCTGATGCTGTACGTATGAAGGCATTGGATTCTACTGGTGAAGAAACAGTAGAAGATAAGTCCTTTCAAAGTTTTCGTAAGGAATACTTTAATCATATGTCTCCGTGGTTTCATCTAAAGGCGATAGAAGCCTACGAGAATACTCCACCCGGTAACATCACTTTGATTCTTTGGCCGCCGGAGCATGGCAAGACGACTCTTGCAGAAGACTACTTTTGTTACAAATTGGCAACAAATCCAGAATTCCGTATTACGGTTGGATCTGAGGGACAGGACATGGCCCGTAAGATTCTTGGGCGTATCCGTACACGAATGGAACCAACCGGTCCATTCCCCCATTATGTAGCAAAATATGGTCCGTTTGTTCCCCAGAACGCATCTGGGCGAAAGACGGCGCAGGCGTGGGGAGCCGATTACTTTAACGTCTTCAAAAAGAGTAGACATGATGAACGCGACTATTCGATGGTTTCTTTGGGTTGGCGATCCAAAATTGCTGGTACTCGAACCGATCACCTACATATTGATGATATTCAGTCACGGGTGTCTCTCAACCTGACCGAACAGATGTTCGAGATTTTCCGTCAGGACTGGTTGACTCGTCCCGGTGAGAATGGGCGTACCAGCATCAACGGTACCCGTGTTGGTGAAGACGACTTCTATGAACGGATAATGAAAGAAATCGATTCTGATATTCTAAATGTAATTCGCTTTCCGGCAATCGTTACAAATGATAAAGGTGAACCGGAACCGTTGTGGCCTGAGATGTTTCCGATGGAGGCGTTGGATCGTATTCGCCGTAAGGTTGGTGAAGAGGCGTGGTCCCGCAACTATATGCAGCAGCCTTCAGCGGCTTCTGAAGCAACCTTTAGCGAAGAATCAATTCAGAAGTGTTTGAATCCTCTTCGGTCAACATTGCATGATCCACCAAAAGATTGTACTGTTTATATTGGGGTAGATCCTGCACTTGGTTCTAATAATTGTGTGGTTGCTGCAACTCCCCATGAGGGCAAGTTGAAGATTCTTTTTGTTCGAGAAGATATCGGATTGACTCGAAACGAACAAATTCTTGGAGTTGTTGAAGATGCGATTCTTCGTTGTCAGAGAAATGGGGCAACTGTTTCAGATGTAGTTATTGAAGCGATGGTATTTCAGAAGGGGCTTGCTCGTGATGAGCGATTGATTGAAATGACGGACCAGTATGGATTTCGTATTCGGGAACATTTGACTGGTGTGAACAAATATGATGAAACAATTGGTGTACCTTCTATGGCGTTGTCGTTTATGCGCGGAGAGATGGATATTCCTTACGCAGATGACGCGCCAACTCGTCATCAGGCAGATGAATTAATTAGACAACTTAAATCTTGGAGGCCATTGAAAAGAGGTACTAAACTAAGGCAGGATCAAGTAATGGCTCTATGGTTTATCTGGATTCTTTGGCGTCAAAGGAAGCAAGCATTCAATGTGGATACCAGTCAATTCAACTATAAGGCGTTACCGTGGAGCAAGACAAATACGAGTTTTAAGGTTCGCTGATGTATACGTTTGATGAGATCGTCGGGATTATTCGCCAACGACAGGAGGCACAGTCTCCGTTGCTGGATCGGATGATGGAGATCAAGGAACGCTATAATGGCGACTATGTGATTCCTCTACCATCTATGGATGAGGAACCGGTATTGCCACCGCTTACTCCGGCTTTGATTTCTGAAAACATTGATGCTATTGCACAGCGCGCAGCATCGGTAACTCCGTATATTGGATGTCCTGCTTTGGATCCCGGCAAGGAACGAGGGCGGGGATCTCGCCAGTATGCCGATATTCGTAAGCGGGCGTTGACTTCTTGTTGGTATAGAAACAAGTACAAAGTCAAGAGTCGTCGTGCCTACCGGCATCTTGCTGGATATGCGACTACGGCACTTGTTGTTTATCCTGACTTTGAATTAGAAATGCCCAAGATTGAAGTAAGGGATCCTTTGGGGGTTTATCCTGAACCGCAGGCTGCCGAAAATTACGATATGCCTAGTAATTGCGGATTTATCTATGGCAAGTCTGGCGATTGGTTACGTAAGCATTATCCGCGTTCACGCCAAGAAAATGGTGGGCCAATTCCTTCGGACGATAATGCCCGTCAGGAACTATGGGATGTTGCTGAATGGATCGATCCTGATCATATCGTGATTGGAATCATGGGTCCACGATATACCCATTACAAGCAGTCAGAGCCTTTGCATTCTACGATGATCGAATTGTCTCGTTATCCAAATAAGGCAGGAATGCCATGTGTCGTGACACCGGGACGAATCACACTTGATCGTATTGCATCATCTGTATCCAATGTGGTCGGCATGGTCGATCTGATGGCAAAGTTGATGGCATTGGAATTGATTGCACAAGAAAAGGCGATCTTTCCTGATCGTTACATTATTGGCCGATCTGGTCAGGTACCGATGATTGTCGGTGGGGAATGGAAAGATGGACGAGAAGGTCAAGTCAACGTCTTGTTGGACGCGGAAACAATTGGCGAATTGCGGGGTTCCCCGGATCAGCAGACAAATATCGCAATCGATAGGCTTGAACGCAATGCCCGCGTTTCAACCGGAACGGTCCCCCAAATCGGTGGGGAGTCATACGGTGCGTTACGTACTGGTAGGGGTATTGATGCTCTTATGGGGGCTTCTCTTGATCCAAGGGTACAGGAACTTCAAGAAATCATGGAAGCACATCTTCCCCATTTGAATGAATGTATCTTTGCTACCTATAACGGATATTGGAATCGGCGCAAGTTTGTGACCTTTACTGGGGCTATCGGTGATGGCGGGCAGGTTAAATTCCAGCCTAGTGAACACTTTGAGACATATGATAATGTAGTATCCCATTCAATACCCGGTGCCGACATTCAGGGAACTACGATTCAGTTGGGTCAGTTGTTGCAGATGAAGGGTATCAGTTTGAATACCTTCCGTACCCGGCATCCGTTCATTGAGGATCCTGAAGCCGAAGGGCGAAGGGTTGATGAAGAGGCGCTTGAGGAAGCAGTTATGGCTGGTATCCAACAGCAGACAGCGCAGGGCGGGTTGCCGATTGTGTACGTGGCTAAGATTGAGAAGCACCGTAAGAAGGGCTTGGACATCTTTGAATCCATTCAGGCAGCAGATGAGGAAATCCGTAAGGAGCAGGCCGCAGCAGCGCCACCACCAGAAGAAGATCAGATGATGGCCCCTGAGGAAGCGTTGGGATTGGCTGGTCCCCCGCAGGCTATGGCTCCAGAACAAATGGCTCCTGAACAGCAAATGGCTCCTGAACAGGCGTTGGCTCAGATGCAGCAGGCGTTGGCAGCAGGGGCGATGTAATGGGTGGTAGTCGAAGGGCGAATCGGCCAGCGAATCCTGCCCGACAAGCAACTCAGCCCGCTCAAGCGGCACCTATGGGTACTGCTGGTGAGATGGGGTACAGTGAGGGAGAGGAGGCGATGTCGGCACAGGCAGCGATTGGGCTTCCTGATAATCGAACTCCTGCTATTCAGGGACCATCTGGCCCGGTTGCTACAGCAACTCCCGGCCCGCCAGTAGATGCTCTGGACGCTGCTCGTGCTTATGTTCCAAATATTCAGTCGCTTAATGCACCGGATGATATGCCTATGATGGAAATCATGTATGGGGCACAAAAACGTAAAAACACGCAAAGTGCTTTAGCAAAAGCACGAAAGAATGAAGTTCTTATTAAGGCTTTTGAGGGTCTTGTAGAAGAAAATCCTTCTGATCCAGACTTTGAACTTGCTTTGCAACGTATACGTATGCGTGCAGGTAAGTACGCATGACAACCGGTCCGACCGGGCCAGAGACAGGCCGCGAAACACAGCAACCTGCTGGTAGGGGAAGACGTTCTTCGGGAATGTCGTCGGCAGACAAGCAAGAATTTAGCCGACGTATGGTTCTGCTAAAAAGCAACGGTGCTTCTAATTATTTGCTAACTAATCCGCAGACTATTGTAGACCTTGCTGGTAGTAATCTTACTGACAACGAAATGCTTAGTACTTGGCTTGAAGGGCTAATGGAGACTACTGCCATTAGTGGTATAGAGAAATTTAAAGAACATGCCGATGATTATCAAAAAGCGGCATTTGGTGTATTTGATCCTTTGACGCAAGAATACTTGAGGTCTTACGGTTATGAAATACCGCATGACCATTTGGATTGGTGGAATCCCGGCGATTGGGGACAGATCGCAACAAGGGCAACTGGTATGAGTGGGAAGTCGTGGGGAATGCGGGCTGCGACCTTTCCGGGTTTTTTGTTGGCTCAAACGACACAAGGCATTTCAGACACCATCAAGTACGGGTGGCAGGGTGTAGAAACGGCTGAACGATTTTCTTCACGCATGTTCCGCACCATGATTGATAATGCAAAAAATGAGGATAGTCAATTAGAGTGGTTCAATCCTTTAAAGTTTGATGAGTATTGGGCTAATTCAGAATATCATCATGCTTCGTTTACTACAGAATCAAAGGCAAAAGCCGCTGATCTGTTAGGTAACCAAGAGCATTTTAATATAATGATTTCTATTCGTCGTTATGGTGATGCTGAACAAGGTCTTTATGAACATTTCTTTGGAACTAACGGAGGAGATGGTGCTAAGGCTACTGCCGATATGTACGAGTTCTTGGCTTCTGAAGTTCCAATTTCTTCAGAATGGCTTGCTGCATCTAAAGCATTGGACGAAGGGTCTACTAATGCTGGTGACCATGCAATGGGAGGTTGGAAAAACTTAGTATACCAAGTTCCTGAATATATGGGTGGTTTGAGAGGGCAACCTGATGCTCCACTAGAAGACGCTTCTGGTTTTTGGACAAAAGGCTATGCTGTTTCTGGCTTTACTGCTGAAATGTTCGGATCTATAGCATTTGACCCACTCAATTCCGCTGATATCTGGTTAAGTTCTCGCCGTCTAGGAGCAGCCCGTCCGGGGATTACGGCAACTTCTGGAAAGAATTGGGTTCAAACGGTAGATGATTATCATCGTTCTGCTGCTGGTATGCGTGCGTATCTGAATGCTAAAGAACTTAAGCGAAACAATCAATCGATTGCTACCGCAGGCCAAGGGTCAAGAATAACTAACGGCATGTTGATCAACGCAGACGAGGGAATTAAAGAAAACTTTAAACGTTGGGCTAGCGAGACTATTGAGGAAGAAACTGATTTATTTGATCGTTCTTCGTTTAGTTTGCGTAGCAACCTAAAGGGAATGAACGATGAGATCGAATATATCAATAACGCATTTCGTGAATATAACGTATGGAAAAGAAACTCTATAGAGGCTGCTGCTGCTGGTGAAAAGTTTCTTGTGCCTGATCCAGCATTGGGTTTATTGAGTCTAAGAAGTCCCGCTTATCGGGATTCGTATCCACTTCTGTTGCAGTATCACGAAAATGCCCGTTGGGGTCCATATAGTGGAGTTGATAATGTAGGCGAAGGTAGTGAACTTTTAACAGGCCGGCTTGGGTTGGATTCTTATGACGGCGTTTGGGACTTTTACAAAGATTTCGCAGGAGCGCAAGCAATAGGTGGACGCCTACTAGGTGGGTACATTGGTGACAAGTTGTTTTTTCCAAGGTTGGGGTGGGCTGCTAAAGCAAGGTTGCGTGCAGGTGCGATTAAACGATCTTTGCTAGGAAAAGGAACTCCTCTGGATGAACGACCCGGTATCTGGGCTGAATCCTTTAACAATTTTGTAAATACTCAGAACAACATTGTTTCTGATGTGATGTATAACAAACTTCAAGAACATATTATAAATCCTAGTTTGTATCCTGAATTTGAAGGTTTGAGTGATGCGGCAGTAAGTTTGTCGCAATTTGAACTTACAAAATTATTCAATGATCCTCGCGCTATGACAGACGTACTGTTGCACGGCGGGTACCCTGCCTATCGGAATATGACATTGCGAGATATTGAGATTCTTTTAATGGCTCAAACCAAGCAAGTACAGGGAACTGTAGACAAATTGCAAGACATTTATATTTGGGTTCAAGATAACAAATCCTTGGATGATTTGCCTCCAGAACTTGTTTTATCTGATCCGATTATGGATATTTTGAAAAACAATTGGCCGGATATATCTGCATCGTTTACGTATTGGGATAATCTTCCCGGTCCGATGGGACGCCATCATCCAAACTTTTTAAGTCAAGGTGTCAACTATGTGCGGAATCGACGCTTGGGATATCTGCATTCACCGGGTAGTGCGGAAGGACTGCTGTTAAGCAAGTTTCCAGAACGAATTGTAAGAACCGGAGAAAAGACTTGGGAAGAATTGTTGGACATCGGTTACAACGTTGGCCCGATGCGTGTCGATTTGACAAGGGCTGGTTACAACAATCCGAATGAATTGTTAGCAGCGATTGACGAGTTTTCCCTTAAAGAAGTAGCAGAACAGGTCGGAGTGAAGGCATCAGATCTTCGACTGTTTCTAAAAAACAAACTTCATACGGCTGTTTCTGAAAACAAGTTCTATGATGCCGCAGGTAAGATTAAAGATGCGGCGCTCGTTGGCCTTTATACGGGAGCAGTAGCGCCTTTTAAGTTGCATGAGATGTTGTTTACTCATGTGCCGACTCATAAATACATTGATGTCAAAGGCATGAACATCAACGATGCTATGCCTATCAAAGAATTTGAAGCATTTATCAAGACGGGCATTAGGTCACATATGCCCCGAACCACAATGGATTGGTATATTTCAGAGTTCGTTCATGGCAGCGAAGCACGCCGTTGGGACATTATCACTGACGTTGTGACAGAGATCATGGGTCGTGGTGGCGCTCTTAGGTACGGTGGCCGCAACGTCAAAGCATCGTGGGACAAGTTCGTTCGTGGTGCTGACATGATTTACGGGAATACGGGTGCAGACCAGTTCCTATCACGAGGACGAATGATGCCTCGTGCTATTAGTCCTGCACAAGCACATGAAGGATTTGTATCTCAGGCAAATATTATTCCTGATTGGCGTCAAATTGGTGAGATGACGCAATACATGGGGTACATGCGCTATCTCGGGTATAATCTTGGGCTACCACAGATAGACAAATTGATACAGAAGGCATGGGTTCCTGCTGCATTGTTTAAGTTTGGGCTTGGTCCAAGGAATGCAGTCGATGAATTGTTGATTGCTGTCTTGAATCATGGGCCTACTTTCTATATTGATGCAAAACTTTCAAATATTGCAATGAATCGAACAAAGATTTTCGATTCGTATGGCAATCGTATTATTCAAGACAAGGACGCAATCATCGGTTTGCCTCCTGTTGATTCAACGGATCTAGTCGTTGTTAATCAGGCAGATCAAGTACAAAGTCAATATGAGATGTCTGTTAATTACAGCCAAACTGGTCGGCAAGCACGTACTCTGTGGGGTGCGCGACTGCCGTTGTGGGCGTATAACAACATGTTGGACATGTTGCGAATGGGGCGTGGAAAAGGATCTAATACTCGCGCGTTAGAGATTGCTATAGCACAAAATCCCAATTGGCATATTATGACTGATCAGGCAAAAGATGTAGCGTTACAGCAGGCTGTGGTGCAAAGGCATGAAGGTATTTGGGCTGGAAGAATTGGTTCTCCACTACGCCATTTGGGTGATATGGCTGAAACTATTTCGCATCAGATGTCGGGCACACTCAACGCAGGGGCGAAAGCGATGCCTACCCCATTGAAAGCGATTGGTGTAGCACCGTTTAATGAAACAGCAGAAAGGATCCTACGTAGAAACGAAGTCCAAAACTATCGTGCTGCAAGGATACTGATTGCTCACGAACTAACCGCTCAAGCATATTTGGAAGGAATCCTAGCCCCATATAGAACATATTATGATATAACACAACGTCCGTATGCTGCGGAGAAGTTGCTTGCAGGACAAGGCTTTAATGATCCAAATCTTATTGAGATGTTGCAATTGGATTATTCAGAAAGTGCTTTGGCATGGCGGTTCCCTACTCAAACAGAACCCGGTATTATTGATAATATTCAGGCAGCAGCCCAGCATGTAGCCGGGTATTGGACACAAGAGCCGTCCTATAGGGCAATGAGTAATGCCGTAGCCTCTTATGTCGGACCTCAGACTCTAAAACAATTTGACGAAATCATAACTCGTTTGCGTATTAATATTCCAAATGATCCAGAAGTATCTGCTTCACAGAATGCTGCACGTTCTATTCGATACGTTTACGAAAAAATAGATTCTCATACTCGCAACATATTGCGTGACATGTTGGATGCTGAAGCGTCTAAAAGATTGACTAATGTTTGGGATAGCAAAGCCGGTAATTTTCCAAAAGTAGTTCAAAATGAGATAGTAGATTGGGACTTTGATATAGCAGCCGAATACTTTCTCAAACATGTAAAAGACGACGACCTTCGAAGTATTCTCAAAGGGATCTTTGAATTAGACGATCCGATGCAGGTACTTTCTTTGCTTGCAATTAGGAATTTGGATTCAAGATTGTTTGATATAGATAGCAGCGTTATTACTAAACGAGCGATTACTGCTGGCACAGATGAACTTATGACTATTGATGGTCGTGATCGGTTGCACGCTATGGTTCGCACCGATGGGGTTGATCCCCAATTTACGCGGACACAGAGGCCAACTACTGAATCAGAGATACGTCTATTTCATCCAGAAACAACTGCTTCTGAAGCCATGAACTTGGCGTACATGTTTACTAATCCCAGCACGCCAGCCGGAGAAACGATGTACGATGGATTGAAAGAGTTTCTGTCTTTCTATCTTGAATCAGAAACTCACGCAGTTTCAGTTATCAATAGCATGAATCCTGTCAACAGTCCGCATGGATCGATGATGCCAGCGCAATGGTTGAAAGATTATTTGGTGGGGTCGCCGGAAGCGTTGGCGATGACGATGGATATTTCTGATAGTCCTCAGTCGATTTATACTGCTGTTCAATTTTTCTTGATGAATAGTTCAGAACCTGCATTGAAGAATATAAATGTGCCGGTCTTGACAGGATCAAGGAATCCATTCATGGCTGAAAAAGTCGGGTTTGCTATTCGACGGTGGCACGATTGGTTGCAAACAGATGTTTCTACTGAGGGAATCAGGGCTGTTCTAGAGGCTTCTGATAAAACTCCAGAGAATATACTAGTTAGACCTCGTATTGTTAGCCGTTCTGAATATAAGGCTGATGCAGCATTTGGACGAACTTTTGGTGTAACTGTTGGTAATCGAAATGCAGTCTCAGGTATTTCTGCTCCAACAGTGACTCCACCAAGGGTATTTGTGCAGGGTGATCAATGGATGCATTCTGAGGGTATGCCAAATCGGTGGACTCGTATAGAAGATGATAAGGGTAATGATCTTTGGGAATTGCAAAGTTTGTCCCCAGAAGGGATTCGGGGTAAAGCAGGACAGATTTGGGAAAAACGAATTATTAGTCGGCGTGAATACATGGAATCAGAAATTATGAATACGATGCGCGGATTCGCTACTCTTCCAGATGAATCCGTTGTTCAGTATTTTTATTCGCCATCGATGCGCGGAGATCCACTATACGAAAACGTCTATCAGTATTACTACGAAAGTGTTCCGTCAAAAAGTATTGCTCCTGCATATGATCTTTTTGGTGCACGCATGGAGCGTGTCGTTGATTTGATTAACGAATACAGTGACGGTACTCGTACATGGGGTGAATTTGAAGATGCTATTTGGCGTCGCTTTGGTGATGCTCCTGTTACTGCCAAAAAAGGTATTGGCCCAAGTATAAAGATTGATGATCTACGTGATCTTATTGGAACAGTTGGCGAAGGACCGATAGGTCAGCACGGGTTTCGACGTATCTTTCACGAGTACGCAGAAAATGATATTATTCCTCAGCGGCGATTGATTAAAGAACCATTGGGAGACATTAATGATTTTCCCGGCAGGGACCGTTTGCCGATGCGACCGTGGCTTGGCGATCAGATGGTTACCCGTGGTGGACCTACGGGACAGATGGCAGATATACCAGCCAAGGTTGTCTTTGGTGAAGAACAATTAAAAGATTACATGCAAGTAGTTGAATCATTTGCTGCTGAAATGGGTACTCCAATTTCTGGAGTGGCTAAAGAGTTCTATGATTGGCGTCAAGCCTTGTTGACCCGACATCTTTCTGGTCAAAGTATTGATACGGTATGGCCGTTGTATCGGGATCCACCCCAACCAACTCCACCTGAATCAATTATTCCTAAATTGACTTGGGATGATTTGCGAGCAGATCCAGATGCGTTGCGTGAACTGAATGCGGAACGCCTAGCACAAGAAGTCAGAGAAGCCAACCGTAGGCTACGTGAAGAAGGCGTTCCGTCCTTTTTCCAAGAGACACGGGCTGCTGCTGAGACAAGAAATATTCCAATCGACTTTGATGTAAGGTCTGGTGGGGAAGTTTCTCCTGTAGAAAGATTGGTTCGTAGCCAATTGAATAACTTCCCGCAAGCCGATATGCCACGCAACCTATGGGTTTTCGACGGCGCAACTGGTCGATCTGTTACACCGGGTGCAATTGGCGGCTTTGACGAAACTGTCTTCCCATTTGTTGCTGTCAATCCTCACACAATGGGTGTCGGATTTGAAGAAATAGCAGACGTATCAACTCATAGGCTAAATAACGAATGGCGTCATCGTAACACTGGCGACACATTGTGGTTGCGAGATGGTGCAGAAAAAGATATGACTTCGTTTCGTGGCCTTACCGCTCGTGCGGTAACGCCTCCTGATGTTGGGCCTCCGGTTACATCTGCTGATCCGTCTGTGATTCCTCAACGGAATACTGATGCTTTAATTGATATTAAAGGAGCAAATATAGAACATCATAAGGGTGTTATCGATGTTCCATTTGACATTTTGGATAGTGAAATTATGAGTGCGCCTCCGTCGCCAATTGATCCTAATTTCAGAAGTAAGAAGAATCGGCCTGAAACGCCTCAGTACAACCATATGGATGTTAAGAAGACTGTTACAGTATTGGATCATCAATATGAAATGATTGTTGACGGCAGGGCATCAGCGGTTGCTATGCCAAGACAGACTAAAGCAAGTAAAAGGGCACGTGCACAAACGACTCGTGGAACTCAGGAAAAGTCTGATCCATTTGCATATCATTCTTCTACAGAGGTTGGTGAGGCTAGGGAACTTCGTAAGAGTGGTGGTTCTGGTCCTCTTACTGATGTGGAAGTAGATGATCTTATTCTGATTAGACCACGGGCTGTTTACCGTAAGAAGCCCGGTGAAGTTGAACGGAAACTAATTGCAGAAGGCAGGATTCAAGGCGATAAGCGAGGAAAAGACGTTTCGGGTGGTGGTGCCCCGTATCCGGTAAAGGTTACTGAAATACTTTCTGCTAGTCGGGTTGGGGCGAAAGAGTTTTCAGAGTTGATGAAGATTCCTTTACAGGACGTTAAAGATAATTGGACATCAGGCCGTTCTTATAGTCGTTATCAGGTCGCTATCTTTGAACGGATTAAAGGAACGTCTGGTTGGCAAGGTTCTCATTTGAACATTGATGATAAAAGATGGATGAAACCTATGACTCGTGTTATGGGTGATCCCGGTACGTCGTATTACTATACGGGTAAGAACTTTGTGGCGCAGCCGTGGACGCCGATTGTTGCAGAGATTAAGCGTCGTGTAGAGCAACTAACTGGCTACGAGTTTGATCTTGTTATCGCTCAACGTTACGCAGATGGCAAAACTACGTTGGGTTACCATTATGACAGGATTGGAACTACCTATGATCCTGAAGAAATTGTTGTTTCTGTGAACTTTGGTGCTACACGACGGTTCCAATTTCGGCCTCGTCGCCGTACCCAAGGAAACGAACAGGTTGGGGAAGGCACCGGCAAACCTTATGGTTATAAAGAACTAGATCGGGAACCGGGACCGCCTGTTGATCTAGCCCAAGGCGATGTTCTTGCGATGATGGAAGGCACAAACGCTAATTGGGAACATTCGGTAATTGGTGGTCAGGGTCGTGATCCGCGAATTAATTTGACATTCCGTAGGCTAGATTCTCAAACTCAGAAGCAGGTTCGTTTCCAAGACACACCGGGACCGATGCCTACCCATTCGTCTGGTCTGGTTCGTATCATCTCTGGGGGTCAGAACGGTGCCGATGAGGCCGGGTTGTTGGCTGCTAAGGATTTGGGTATACCCACGGGGGGTACCGCAACAAAAGGCTTTAAAACTACTCTAGGGCCAAAGCCGGAGCAGGCAGAACAGTTTGGATTGACTGCAAACCAGACAACTAATTATTTGGCTAGGACTAGAACGAATGTCTACAACGCTGATGGGACAGTTATCTTCAGCCAGACCCCGGAACTCAGCGGAGGTAGTAAAAGAACTTATGAGTTTGCAATAGAGTATGGACAAACTCCCCATGTAGTTACGGGGACTGGTCCTAAAGCGCAGGCAGCGTTTTTGAAATGGTTGGAAGATGAGAATATCCGTACTTTGAATGTTGCTGGTAGCAGGCTGTGGGAGAGAGCGGGGGTGTTGCGGGGTAAGGAAGACTTTCAGGATCGGGTGCAGCAGTTCCTTGTTGATGCGCTAAGGGGAACAGACGACGCGCCTCCTGCTGCTCCTGCTGCTGCTGTTGATGGTTATGGAAAGACAATAGCGGACTATGAAGAAGAAATAAAAGATGCCCGAAATTACATGTGGGGTATGCAAGGTGGCGGGTCAGAACTAACCGGTCCCCTAGATCATATCTTGTATGTTCCTCTTACTCATGGTGAATACATTGATGAATTCGAGAAGGTGTTCCCCAACTGGAAGGGTAAACCGGCTATTGGTGTGCCGGGAGATATGCAAATAGGAAGTGGCGCTCACGATCAAGCAATACAGGCATGGGATATCGCATTCGATACTTTAATTGATAGTAGGAATATGATTGAGGATCTTACGTCTGCTGCTCCTGCTGCTGCTCCTGCTGTTGTTGATGATCTGCCCGTACCAGAGGAGTATTTGGGTGACCTCAGTGGTCTGCACGATTATGAAACAGGTGAATTAATAACTGAAAATCCCACTGTTGGTGATCTTGTAGCAAAAGCAGATGAATTGGAAGGAGAGTTTTGGGCCAAGGTCGAACAGGGATTTGAGGGTGAGATTGCTGAACCCGAAATGACACCCTCGGGAGGCTTTAGAGAGACTCAATCCGAAACTAAGTGGGGCTATGTTTATACTGGCCTTGAGGGTGGTGGTGCCCAAAGCATATTTAGGCAACTAGCAAGACAAGGCGAA
>TARA_R110002012_G_scaffold118346_3_pt1 | contig 13760 bp, 1 predicted proteins | sample TARA_R110002012 | Tara Oceans TARA_R110002012 (sample SAMEA4396515) | marine metagenome | biome: Westerlies Biome; feature: [DCM] deep chlorophyll maximum layer (ENVO:01000326); material: water (ENVO:00002006), including particulate matter (ENVO:01000060) such as... | depth 40 m
CAAGCAGCTTTTGAAAAAGAAAAAGCTACTCAATTATATTTTGATAAATTACAATCAGAATTTGATGCAGATCAACAAATACGCATTAATAATAACAAACCTACAACATCTACGAGAAGTTCTAGTAGTTCTAGTAATCAAATAGGTGGTGAACGAACAGCTGATGAGAAAAAAAGTATATTTAACCCAACTAATAAAGTATTTACAGAATTAGAAGAAAAAAATGAAGGTTTTCTTAATAGTTGGACACCATTTGGAAGTGATTACAATGAAAGTGCACAACAAAAAGTACAAACATTTAATAATAAATTTTTAAATGATTTTGGTACTAACATTAGTGAAGAAGACTTAAATGTTGCTTTTAATACAGGAATACTTAGATGGGAAGATGATTATAGCACTGACAATGATTTTTATTTTGAATTAGATGGAAAAACAATAGGTCTTAATGATAAAAATGCAGATGAGTTTTTATTTGAAAAACTTATGGATGAAAAGTTTAATGAACAAGCAAGAATAAATCAAAAAGCTGGATATGAAGTAAGAGATCCTGAAGAGTTTAGAACTCAAAAATCTAAAGTTAAAGCTCAGTATTTTGAAGAATTTCAAAAAAATAATCCTAAATTAAAAGACATAGAATTAGAAAATTTATTTTTTAATATTTGGAATGCAAATACAGATTCTATAAACAGAGGTAAGTTTAGTAATACATCTAAAGGAATTGAGTTATTTAAAACAATTACTGATGCAAAAGACGTAACTGCAGATATGGAGTGGGACGGAGGTTGGTACACAGGTCCTGGTAGTGGTTATATGGAATTTATTAAAAGAAGAGATGCATTAAAACAAAGTGCTAAAGAAGCATTAAGTAAATAAACACATGGCAGAAAATAACGCCATAGATGAAGCTTACTTAGAAAGTTTAGCAAATAAACAAGCTACTGCACTAGATAATGTATTAGCACAACAAACTGAAACTCTTGACCAGCTTGTTAATCGCAAAAAAGAAGATTTAGGTCTTAAATCTGAAGAAAAAACTAACGATTTTATTTCACAAAATATTAGTATTAATGATATTGCAGATGCAGATACTCTGTTTAATTTAGGTCGTTTGTATGGTGGTGAAGGTGACCTTAGTTTTGATGCTTATGAAACAGCTAAATATGATGATAACAATGAGTTAATACCTTATCTAGGTAGCATAGAGCCTAAAGACGGAAGTAAACGTAGCAAAAAGTGGAATTTACATCGTAAAGCTTACGCTAAGATGAATGGCATTAGAGATTACACAATGGTGTCTCAAAGAATGCTTAATGAAGAAGCAGCTAAACAAACAGAAAATTTTAAAGCTGCTTTACTCAAAGGACAAGACCCTAATAGTAGTCAAATAGCCGTAGACATCCGCCAGGATGGTGAAGGCTATTATGGTAGACCTTTAATTACTGTACGTAATCCTATTACAGGTGAAATTATTAACGAAGTCATGAACACAGCAGATAACAATGCTATGTTTTATAGTAATTATAATAAAGATGCTTACATTGAAGGTGTATTAAAACTAGAGGAAGCCACAACAAATTACAACGAAAGAAAATATAGTGGTGAAGGTTTTTGGGTAAGTGCAGGTAAAGGTTTAAGTCAAGGTGTAGATGGTTTACAAGCTACTGGTTGGGGTATGGGAGCTTTAATAGCTGATGCTATAGGAGGAGAAAGAGGAGAAGCTGCAGCTAGTTGGTTTATTGAACAATATTTAAATAATTTAGATGAAGCACAGGCAAATGGAGCACAGCTTCCTAGAGTAGAAGATGTAGATTGGTCTAATCCTAATGAAGCATTATCTAAGTTTGGTGCTTTATTAGGTGAAGCTATGCCATCTATTACTTTAATGATAGGCACAGGTGGTTTAGCAGGTTTAATAGCCAAAGCTACTCAAGCAGGAACTAAAGCAGGTGTAAAAAAACTTGTTAAAAATGAAGTCGGTGACCGAGCTGCAAAAATAATAGCTAGAAGTCAAGCAGCAGGAGCATACGGTGCTGCTATGGTTATGGAAACAGGTAGTATTTATGGTGATGTAGCTGCTGCAGGTGAACGAGATAGTAAAGCAATATGGGGATCTCTAGCAGGTGGTACTATTGCAGGAGCTTTAGAAGCTTTCTATCCTGTTAGGTTAATGAAAAAGTTTGGTATAAGTAAAGCTAAAGTTAACAAATCTACAAATGACAGAATTCTTGCAAATAATTTAAAAGAAAACTTTCAAGCTATAGGTGCAGGATTATTAACTGGCGGTTCTCAAGAAGGTACAACAGAGATGCTACAGTTTGTTGTAGAAGAAATTACACAAGATTTAATTAAAGAAGGGCATTTACCTAACATGAATAGTGCAGAGTTTAAATCTGGACTATTAAATTCATTTGTAGCAGGTTTAGTACCTGGTTCTACATTAAGTGGTGGCGCTAGTTTAGTATCTGAGACAAGAAATAGAATTAGAGGTGATGAAGGTGCTACACAACAATCAGTAGATGAATCAAGACAAGAAGTATTAAAAGCTGTAAATGAAGAATCAGTAGGTGAAGCAGATGTACAAAGTATAGAAAACACTGCAGTCAATATTAATAACATTGAAAATAGTGCTGGAAGTTTAGGAATTGAATTAAATGATTCTTATAGAAAAAATAAAAGTGTAGCTGATAAAGCAGCTTGGCTTGCAGATGCGCTAAATAAGCTTGAAATTCAACAAAAATCATTACCTAAAGATCAACGTAGCACTGAAGTAATTAAAGCTAGAAAAGCAATAGAAAAGGCTTTAAACAACTTAAATACAGGTAGTGCTTCAATTAGCAGACAAGCCAAAGAACAGGTTATTAATCAAAGAGCTGCAAGAGCAAGAGTAGGAGTAACTTCTAAAAAAGCTCTTCGTGATATTGCAAAAAAACAAGAAATTGATTTAAAGTTATTAGGAACTAAACAAACACGTTATAACAAAAAAGGTGTCGAAGTTCTTACAAAACAAATTGATACTGAAATTAAAAAAATAAATAGTATTAATGAACAACTTAAAGATCCAAATTTATCTAAAGCTAAAATTAAAAATCTAAAAAGACTTAGAAATCAACTCGGTGTAAAAGTTGATAAATTATCTAAAGATAGTGATGGAACTAAATTAGTAGATTTAGATAATCAAGTATTTAAAAATATTGATACTGTATTAAATAGTTTTGAGTTTCAAAATAGAAAATCTACTATTAGAGAGCAACAAGACGTAATTACAAATTACGGAGAAATTGTAGAAGATGACACTCTTGAAAAAGTTGGCGCAGAAACAATAAAAGTTTTTGAAAATCCTAAAGCAACAGGTACTCAACGTGCTAGTGCTAATAATAAATTTGCAAAACTTTTTAATAAAGCAAAAGAAGTTAAACGTGAACTTGAAAAACAATTAAAAACAGTTACTGATAAAAAAGAAAAAAAAGATTTACAAATAGCGTTAAAAGCTATTAACAAAAAAATAGAAAATGTTTCAAAAGTAATTGAAGTATTAGCAGAGCAAGAAAAAACAGAAACAGATGTTTTATATTCATTAAATCCTTTAACAGGTAAACAAATAGAAGAACTTAAAAAGTTAGAGGGTTTATCTAAGACAGAACAAGCATTACTTGACGCACATATTGAAGTTTACAAAACAAAACAAGAAGTAGACGACAACAAAAAAGATATTGATGACGTTAGAAATGATGTCTTAGTAGGTGAAAAAGTTTTTCAAGGTTTTATGCATTACTTAAAGTTAGCTCAAAAGAAGAGCTCATCTGCTGTAAGTAACATAAAAGAATTTCTTAACTTACTAAATGATAAATTAAACAGATTTGAAGATGCTCAAAAAATTCTTAAAAATGAGAATATAAAAACTGTTTGGATTAGTAAAAACAATTATCAAGATCCAATACTTAGAACTATGCCTACTATTGAAAAAGATGGTAAGCAAGTAGAAGATAAAGATAATTATTTCTTTGTAAATGCAAAATCAGTTAGATTAATGCAGTCAATTAAAGAAGAAATTGAATTTGGTAAAGCAGTATTAGCTTTAATTACTAAAGCTACTAGTAAAGGAACTACAAAAGAAAAAGAAGCTTTAGATAAAGCAGTTAATGAAGCTAAAGAATCTCAGGTTAAAAAACCTGTTACTGATAAAGATTTAGATGATATTAAAACTGAAAATGTAAAAATAGATAAAAAAGAAAAACCAAAAACAGAGACCGTTGTAAGTAATTTTAAAGATTTTATCGAAAGTATAAAAAATATAAATAAAGATGAAGCATACGAAAAAATTTATTTTAAGTATTTAGCTAAAGCAGAAAGAGATTTAGACCAACATAGATATGATGATCTTATAGCAGTTCTTAAAGCTACAAAAAAATCTGATGACATTAATTATGATGCGATTCTTAAAAAATTAAATGGTTTTGAAAAAAGAATACATAATACGTATCCTGATGGTAAAGCTCCTAAAATTAAAGTTTGGAAAAAATCAGATGTAGAAGCTCTTCTTAATGATAAAAATTTAAAAGAACGTTGGGATTCAAAATTTAAAAGTCGTGCTGAAGAAGCTGCAGAAGAAAAAAGATTAAAGAAAATTAAAGAAAAAGCTAGTGATATGGAGCATGATGCTATTGAAGCCTGGGATAAACTTCAAGAAAAAGACACTAGTAAAGAACAGTCTGCAGCTACAGAAGATGAAACTTATAAAACTGCTCAACAACAAGATAAATCAAAAGTTAAGCATTTTATAAATAAATATGGTGGTCTTTCGTTACAATTTTTAAAACTTTATAGAACAAAACTTAGAGGCAGCGATATATTTAAAATTGCTCAGCCTAAACGAGAATCTTTTTATTCTAAATACGATTCCTGGAACCCAGGAATTGATGTACTACTTGAAGATTATTTAGGTGAAGGTTTTGAAGATAAAGAATTCATTGAATATTTACATAATTATTTTTATGAATTTAAAAATAGTTTTGAAAAACATAATAAAAAAGTCAAACAAAATAAAAAAGGAGAAGCATTCCATAACCAAGAATTTTTACAGTTACTATATGTAGAAATTGATGGTGTTAAAACACTCCCTGATGAAGTTATTTTTGCAATGATGCTATCTACATTGCAGTATATGAGCATTAATAGCTTTAATACTGAAGTAACTACTGAACAACAAATAGGTTTGTTACTTTATAACGATATGCAAGCTGACCTTAGTCGTCAAGAACTAACGGAGTTTGGTAATATGGGTGTACTTTTTAAAGATGCCGCTTCTGAAATAGGTAATGATGCTTTTAACAGTTTAAATGTTAAAATTGATAATACTTCGTTAAAAGGTAACAATCTTAATGAAGTAATCAACAATATAGAATCTTTTGTTGCAAAAAATGGTAATGGTTTTTTACCTAGTAATTTAATTGCTGAACAAATAAAAATAGCTTTAGGAGGAACAGCGTTAGCTGTTGCGACTTCTATACACCCTAATGAAAAGAAAACTAACAGTTTAGATGGTTTAATTGAAATTGTATATACAACTTATCATCATGATACATTTGATGGAGAACCTACTAGAGGTTTAAAAGAAGGAGATTATAGAAAAGGAAAGCCTACTAGGGTGATGAAAACTATTAAGTTTCCTTATCTACAAATGAAAAAAGTACCTTTTAAATTAGAGGAATTATTTGAAAGTATTAAAAACAATAAAGAAACTATTAATAAAATTAATGGCACAGACTCAGAACTTTCAGGACCTTTAGCTAAAGCAAGCAAAAACATTCAAAAATTTGTAAGAAATAGTTTTATAGAATTACCTGAAAGAACTAGAGATACACTTAAAGCATTGCAGAAGATTCCGTGGGTAGGTAAGAAAAAAGCTTTAGAATTATGGGCTATAACTGACGAATCTACTAGAGAAAGAGTTGTAGGCATTGTAGATTTAGAAGAAAAACATGTAACACAACGTCCTGGATTTGAAACGTCTAATCAAGATAAACATAAAGATATTAAATTAGTAGATGATTACGATGGTAAACCTTTTTGGTTTAAATATTCTGCTCAAAAACAAAATAGAATTAATATAGACAGTAGTGGTATTAATGGTCAGCGTAGTAAGATACACAGATCATTTTTTATGCCTAAATCTTCTAACGTACTTATAGATAATGAATTTAAACGTGCAATGTATCAATTAGGTATTGCTCAAGCATTTGGTTATGGTATTGATAAGAACACGTTACAAGATTCATTACTTGCGTTTGATAGGTTATATGAGCAAAGTAGAGATATTGTTGAATATGTTAAAAGCGGTAATATAAATAAAGAACAATATAACAAACTATTAAATGAACTTTTAGATAAAAAAGGTATTGATGCTAGCGCTCATGTAATAGAGGCTATAGCATCATTATCTAGTTATAACCCTACTGGGTCATTTAGAACAGAATCTTTAGGCATTGAAACAGATGGTATTACTAATGGTTATGCTATTGCTCAGTTACAACTTTTAGGAGTTGCTCTAGACTCAACAGGTAAAGAACTTAATAGAAAAGGTACTGTAGAGTCATTAGTTGAATCATTATCTCGTATTGGCGTGTTTGTTGAGCCTGGTATGACAATGGAAAAGTTTATTAAAGCTGGTAATTTAGATGTGTATCAAACTTTAGCTTTTTTCATTAAAGATACTTTAAGTAAAAAGAGTGCTTTAACTACTATTAATTTAGAAAAACTAGATTGGGTTGATGAAATTACTAAAGAGCAACTTGCAGCATTAGATACAGTACATGGTGAAATTTGGACTGAAGAAGAAAATGATGGAATATTAGTTAGAGAAATAACTAAGTTTGGTAGAAACTTAGCTAAAAATCCATTAATGATTAGTGGATACGGTGCAGAAATAGCAAGAATTATTAGTGCATTAGCAGCTGATGCTATTCCTACAATTAATAATAAGTTAGCAGAATACCAGGTTGAATATGACAATGCTAAAACTACTAAAGAAAAAGCAAAAGTATTAAAAGAATTCACTGTTTATGCAAAAGCTTTAAATAATTTTATTCCTGGTTCATATGTAAAAACTAAAGAAGGTAAAGTAAAAGGGTTAACAGTACAACTTAAAAAAGGTAATTTAAAAAGAATTGTATTTACTGATCAAAAAGTAAAAAACATAGAATTAGCCTATCAAGCAATATTTACTCCAGCAATAACTACAGCATTAGGTCAGTTTACTAAACCGCTTGAAAAAGCAAGAAATGCTATTATTCAAAGTGGTGAGTGGCAATACACTACTTTTATGTTTTATTTTGACCAAGCAATAGAAGATTATAAACAAACAAAAGCTTTTAAAAAGTCACCATCAAAATTAGTACCTTTAGAAGTCCAAGAAAAATTAGCAGAATCTTTAGCTTTAAAATACATGCCGTTAATTTACGGACCGTGGTCAAAGAAAACACCATTACAAATAATTAAAACAAAACGCATTGATGGTAATCAAGATGCAGGTAGAGTAGTAATACCATTACCAAGAAAAACTTTTCCTTATATATTAAAAAATGGCTATAAATTTCAACAAGTTAAAAAAGAAGGAAAAGGATTAACAAAAACAACTGAAGAATTAGATTCTCATGCTAATGCAAGACAGTATATTGCACCTGGTGTTAGTGCTTATACTAATTATATTCAAAATATTGATTCAGTTCTTATAGGAGAACTGATTCTTGAAAATCCTGATGTATTAACTATATTTGATGCTGCAATGTCAAATATTACACAAGCTTATGACAATAACACTAAATACAATGAAACATTTAGAGATAACGGGCTTAACTACAGTATTTTAGAAACAGCCCTTAAACGTTTAACTGATGTTAAATCTAAAATTAAAGCTGGTGATATTGAAGCTATTGAACAAATTTATAAAGAAGGTAAAAAAGATAAAGATGGTAAAGTAATTTATGAACCTTCTCATCAAGCAAACGGATTACTTGATGCAATAAAACAAAGCCCTGAACCAGGTGTATTACAAGCAGAATATGATGCATTAAGTTTTGAAACACTTGAAGACACTTTTAATGAAGAAATTAAACGTGTCAATGATACAAAAATAATGCTTGATATAGCTTTTGGAAGAAAAAATAAAGAAGGAAAAATTATAAGAAATAGTTGGTTAAAAAATGCAACTATTAGTCAAATGTATTTACCTGAATCTTTAGAGCTAATTAAAAATAAAAAAGCAACTATAGAAGATATCAAAGCTGGCAGAAATACAGATGTAGTTACTGAGCCTGTACAAGAAATAGAACAGAGCCAGGTAGATCCTGAAAATGCTACTACTACAGAAATAGAAGAAGAAACTCAGCAAGCCGAGCCCGAAGAACTAACTGAAAAAGTAGGACCAATTGAACAAGAAGAAGCTACTGAAGGTGACCCATACGTACTATTCCAAGATGACAAAGGTAATGATGTATTTACCAATGCTGGTCAAACAAATGCTATTAATAGAATGAAAGAATGGTGGCAATCTGATGAAAAAATGTTTGTCTTAGCAGGTAGAGGTGGAACAGGTAAAACTACTATTGTTGATAAAACTTTAGATGAATTAAAAGTAGACAAAAACGGAGTTATTATAGCTTTACCTACACATAAAGCTTTACAAGTAATTGAAGAAATTACTCAAAGTTCAGCTGGCGATTACATGACCCTTGCTAGTTTATTAGGATTAGAGAAAAAATGGAACAGTGAAAAAAGAGAATATGAATTTATACAAAGTGTTGATAAATACGCAAAAAATTTAAGTAATTTTGAAGCACAAGGAGTAAAGTTAATAGTAGTTGATGAAGTATCTATGGTTACTGAAGAACAATCTGAACAATTAGTTAGGTTAACTAAAGGTAAAAGTGAAGGTGGACTAGGATTAAAAATTATTTTTATGGGAGATAACGTTCAATTACCTCCTATTGAAGATAGTAAAAGTAAAAGTAACATTGGATTATCTGCAATATTTGATAATGTAATGGGCTTTAACAACAAAGCTAATTTAGGTATTAATCCAGATAATTACGTTAAATTAAGTAAACGTATGCGACAAGGTGAAGAATCACCTATTTTAGGTATTACTGATATTCTTGCAAACACTATTGAATGGATTTTTCAAAACCCTACATTATTTAGAAATACAGATTCAGGTTTTATATTACCAAAAGTACCAGAAAATAATAAACATGAAGGTGTACATTATATGAAAGGTACTGATCGTTATGGTTTAACAGATGAAACATTAGATAAATTTGTAGAAGAATATAAAAAAGATCCTGCTAATGTTAAGTATATACACTACAACAAAGAATCTAATAAACGTACTATTTCTATACGCTCAAGAATACGACAAAAATTATTTCCTAATGTAAAAAATTCAGGCGATTTAAAAGCGTTACCGTTTATAAAAGGTGAACGTATAGTAATTGGTGATACTGCTGTTATTGTAAAAGACAATAAAACAGAACGTTCAACAGAATTAACAAATGGTCAAGAAGTAGTAGTTATTGAAGAATTAGTTGATACAGTAGTAACTGCTCAAACAACTGGAGATTATGGTAAATACTATGATGACGTACCTGTAAGAATATTACAAGTTAAAGATGATAATGACATGGAGTATAGTGTAGTTTTTGAACATCCTAGAACTATTGAAGTTATAAAAAGACAATTATCTCCAGCAGCTCAATGGTCAGCTAGAAAAAAAGTAATGCCTGAAATAACTTCAGGTGAAGTTGCAGCAGCTTATTTAATTAATACTCATAAAGCACAAGGCAGTACTTATAAAACTGTATATGCTGATTATGAAAATTTTATGGGGACTGTTGGACCACCACAATGGTTAGCTAAAATGCAAGCATTGTATGTTGCTACTTCAAGACCTAGTGAAAGACTTGTATTAGTAGGCACAGGTGACTTAGCTTTTGGTGAAGAAGGTAAAGACTTAAATGAAAATATTGAAATATTAAAGAATCTTGAAAACAATGAAGAAAGCTCGCCAAAAGATAATGATGAGTTATATTCATTAGATAATGATTTAGATATTGAAATGAAAGCTTTGTGGGATACTGACTCAGTAGCCAATACAGCTCAAAATATCTTCAATAAGCTTAGTAATCACTTTAAGAGTTACTATCCTACTAAAGAAGAGCAAAGTACTCAAGAAAGTCATTTACAGCGTGTTTTAGATGAGATTATCTTACCAACAGGTAATGCCTTAGATAATGTGTCTGTTGAGCTATTTGCAGCAGATGTTAAAGCATTTGGTGCAGTAAGTTTAAAAAATAAAAATATAAGCGTAGTTCTTAATAACAAAAAACCTTCAAGTTTTTCAGAACAGACTGCTCAAGAAGCTTATGTACATGAACTAATTCATATAATAACTAATAGCCCATTAGCAAAAAATGCTTCTTTTAGAGATGATATAACAAGAATAAGAAACTCTGTTAAAAAAGAATTAGAAAAAATGGATCGTCCTTATGAGATATTCTTACATAAAGATGCTGATGGTAATATTATTACATTAACAGATGCAAAAACAGAAATAGCAGCAGCTAAAGAACAATATAACTACTTATTTGGTCCAAAAAAATCTGAATTTATATTAGATGAATTTTTAGCTTATTCATTAACTAACAAGCATCTAGTAAGAGAGTTAAACAAAATACCAGCTAAAGTTGTTCCGCTTTGGAATAAAGAAAGTGATGCTCATGTATTAGAAAAAATAATAGACTTTTTTACAGAACTAGTTAAACGTTTTGTTAATGTTATGCAAAAGAAACCTATTTCTGGAACATTAGATAAGGAAATTTTTCAAATAACTAAAGAAATGGTTAACGCTAGCCATTCTCAAGCAGGTAAAGTTAGAAACATACTACAACGTCAAAACTTTGCTAAAGATTATGATAAAGCAAATGAAGCAGCTTCTACTTTTCTTAAAGATATGGTTTCTAGAGGTATTAAGTTTGGGTCAGACCAATATATTAAAGGTGTTGATAAACTAACAAAAGACGGAAAGATTAATAACTTTTTTGCTAATGTACTTTACGACAGTAAGTTAGCAGTATTAATGACATCAAGTTACGGCAAGTTTATTAATGACAATCCTAAAGTACAAAGATATTTAGATGCTGCATTCAAAAACTTTAAACCAGGTTTAAAACAAAATTTAGCATCATTAAAAGCAGATGCATTTGGTGGTGTAAATGAAGACTTTATTAGATTATTGTATAAGTCACAAAAAGAAGTAGATGTAGCGCGTAGACAATACAAACAGTTAACTGCAGACTCTTTATTAAATGAATTCCAAGATTTAGAATCATTAAATCAAGACGAAAAAGAAGCAATAACTAGAGTATTGTTTAAATCGGATTTTTCTACTTTAATTGGTACAGAAACTTATAGTATGGAAGATGCTATACGGTTATTAAATGATGATATTTATTTAAATGAACAAATAACTAAATATGCTGAAGATTTAGATATTAAAAATGATAATCATTATGCTGCACAAACAAAGTCTTTAGCAGAATGGATGATGGTAGGGAATCAATTTAATACTAATCAGTTTAAAAATGCGCATGTAATCTTTAATACAAATCCAAATAAACCAAAAGGAACTATTGAAGATTTAGATGTATATATAACATTATTAGCATTACGAGATCACGTAGAGCCTTTTACTAAAAATCAAATTAAAAATGTAGTAAACAGAGAATTTAAGCTTAACAAAGATCATAACGGCATAACTAATACTATTTATCATCATATTGCGTTTAAAGAAAATACGCTTAAAGAAAATTTTGATGACAATCCTGTATTAACATCTAAAGGATATATTGCTGATATAGTTAATCCAAATATACAAATAGAATTTGCAGCAACAGATGCAGAAACACAAAAAAGAATGAAAGACGCTGATTATGAGTTTATTTCAGGATTTGAAACAATTACAGGTGTTAATGACAGTCAATATGGTATTTATGTAAATCGTAATTTACCTGATGCTATGAGAACTAAAGGTATTGCTTCAGTAACTTCAAAGCATTTTGCAGGTAGCTCGTTTAAAGAAATAATGAGTAGAAATCCTGCAACTGAAGGACAAATTAATTTATTATTTAGAAGATTTAAAGAACAACAAACAGAAAAACAAAACACATTAGATAAGTATCACACAATGATGCCTCTTCTTAATGAAAAAAATGAAATTGTTGACTATACAATACATATGAATCATGTGTTTAAAGAACAGATATTAGAACAAGAGCTTTCTTTTGACCAAGTATTACCAACTATGTACAGTCATTCTTTAGATAAAGCTTCATCAGAAAAAATTAACAGAGAAGCTATTGATTTATTAGATACACACACTACTCTTAATTATGACAAAGAACCACAAAAGTATATAAATTTATTAGAAGGTGAAAATAGAGAAGAATATTTTAATGTATTACCAAGAGATGCACGAAATCATATTTTAGATTTGGCAAAAAAGAACAAAGACAAAAAGCTTGCTTTTTATGTAGAAAGAAAACTTCTAGATACTGTTTTTGGATATAAGATGCCAAGTATAGGTAATGCACCAATAATTAGAAGTAACAAAAAAATACAAAAACAAGTTAAGATAGCAGAAAAAATGATGTTTGAACTCGTTGCACTTTCAAAAGTAAACATTGTAATTAAAATTCCTGCTGTATTAGGATTTAACATTGTAAGTAACTTTATGACTTCAATGATTTATGGCATTCCTCCTACATATTTACTTAAAAAATGGCGAGAAGGTTTTAAAGAATTAGAACGTTATCAAAAAGAACATAAAAAATTACAGTTACTTGAATTAAAACAAGTAGGTAATCCTAGTTTACGTAATGACCCTAAAATTGAAAATGACAAAAAAATTATAATAAAAAGTTTAAATAATAATAAAGTAGCTAAGCTTATGGATATGGGGTTGTTTAACTCTATTACTGAAGATATTAATAAAAATGATTTTACTTATCGACATCAAACTATGAATACACTTAGAAATACTAAGATTGGTAAAAAGTTTGATAATAGATTTAAAGGTAAAGCTGTGAAATTAGCTAATCAAGCTTATATTGGTGAAGAGACTGCTTTGTTTAAGACAATGATGCATCTTACGCAAGCAAGTGATTTTATTGCTCGATATGCTATGTACAGCCATGCTATAGAAGTTAAAAACATGGATGAAAATAAAGCATTTAAACAAATGGTTGAAACGTTTGTGAATTACGATCAACCGCTTAATAGATATTTACAATACGGTAACGATATTGGTTTATTATTTTTTGTTAAATACTGGTTAAGAATTCAACGCGCTACATTTAATATAGCAAAAGAAAAACCTTTAAATGTTGGTATGTTATACGTAGGTAATACTATGTTAGGATTAGATATTGAATCAATTATGGAATCAAGTGTTTTAGTAGGTAACTTTTTTCCTACTTCAGGTGGACCACTTAAAGTATTAGATGAAGTTCTTATGTTGCCTGGATTAGAAATACTAAGTGGTGAAAGTTTAGGACTTGGTTAAGTAAATGGGTTACCGTCATCTTTTTTGTCTTCATCTACATCGTATAACATAAGTTTAACAATGAAGTAGATTACAAACATTATAAATATAACAGCTAATATAGGTATAGCCACTATAGACAAAGCTAAAATGGCTATAACTAACA
>TARA_R110002012_G_scaffold157916_2_pt1 | contig 13748 bp, 27 predicted proteins | sample TARA_R110002012 | Tara Oceans TARA_R110002012 (sample SAMEA4396515) | marine metagenome | biome: Westerlies Biome; feature: [DCM] deep chlorophyll maximum layer (ENVO:01000326); material: water (ENVO:00002006), including particulate matter (ENVO:01000060) such as... | depth 40 m
TATTTTTTATATTTTTTAGTTGTTGTTTTTTTAACTGCTTTTTTTTTAATTGGTTTTGCAATTACCTTTTTTTTACTTCCATATTTCATGTGAATCTCCTATATTAATTTTCTTTTTTGTGATAATAAATATGCTTTTCTTTGTTCGGGATTCATATCATAAATTGGTTTTATTTTTTTAATTTTAAAATTTCCTTTAGGATTTTTTTGTAATTGTTTAAAAAGTGTTTTCATATTTAATTTTCTGAAATCATTGCGTCAATGTATCTGTATATATCCTGCAAAGCATTACGATATACCATTTCTTCTAAAGATAATCCACTTCCTGCTTGCTCATCAATCATTGAAAATTTACGAAGGTCTTTAATTATTTCTTCACCTTCTGTATTTAATAAACATCTTCTATAACAAGCTACTAATTTTTGTGCTTCTTTTAAATCATCCACCTTGAACCTCTTGTGCTAAAATACTATCAGGTTGTATAGAACCACTAATTTTTTGTGCAGCATCAGCAAGAGCAGGAGCAGATTGTATAGCTTGCATTTGTGCAGCCATCTCTTCTTTTTCTCCTCTCGCTTCATCTACTTCGATTGGGTCTTTTAATGCGTTCATGCTTGAACTATTAGCAAACCATATTTCTCTAAATAATTGGTCGGGGTCAACATTTTCTAATGATTTTAACATTTCAGGATTCATTTGAGAAAGTTCTCCAAAAATTCTTAATGTATTAATAGCACCCATAGTTTCAAATGATTTACTAGCTAATGATAATCTTCCTAAATATTCTACTTCATAATCAGGAGAATCTGCTAATTCTTGTGGTATAGGTGGTAATTTGTTTTGTTTTTGTAAAATGTAATATACATGAGTCATTAATGGCGTAACGTGTTCTGCAATATATCTTGACACAAATGGAGTAAGTGTCATTAAATCAGTAGTCATTCGTTCATTAACTTCTGTAGCTGTCATATTTCTGTATTGGTCTAATGGTCTAAATAGATGATTAAAAAATTGACGTTTAATTTGACTTTCATGTAAATCAAATATTTCTTTTGCTAATGATGGATTACCATTAGGTGCAAGCCTTTCAGGTTTTCCGCTAGGATTTGTTGCTCTCCATTTAATAAATGAACCCGCACGACTACTCATACCACTTACACTATCATCATCAGGTATAAGCCATTGTGGATTAGCATGATGTTCTGCTGCAACAATCATAGAACGATAAACAACATTAGTTCGTCTAGCTGTACCTAAAACCATACTCATAGGAGAACGACCATATACCTCTTCGTTACCTGTCATAAATCTAGATACCTTGAATGGATTGAAATCAAAACCACTTTCCATAACTATATGTTTTGAGTTTCTACTTACATGATAAGAAGCAAATGGTTTATCTTTTGATTTTAAACTACCAAACTTATAATCTAAACGTGGCATTACACATTGAATAAATTTATATTTTGTATCACGACTATGCTCTATATCATTTAAAATAAATTCTAGTTTAGCTTCTTTAAGATTTTTATTTCCAAATTTTTGCAATGCTTGCTTAGCAGTTAACTCATATTCTCTTGATATTGTATCAACTTCATTCATATGATTTTCTGCAATACGAACTGTATCGATAGTATAGTTTCTGAATTTAATTATATTTTTTTCATCTTCCTCTACAGAAAGACAATTAGTTCCAAAGCAACCAAGTGAAAGTAATGCTTGAAACTCTTCTTGAGCAAAGTTAGAACTAATCATTACCTGATGTGTAATTCTACTTACCTCTTCAAAATAATTAGCTACCACTTTATTCTGCATAACTTTAGGAGAAGGGTGTCTAAATTTTGCCCATACAGTATTTGGTGGAAACATATGTGAAAAGAAACCTGATGCAAAATTATAATTAGCTTCAATACAAGTATCAATCATTCGTTGCGGTGGTTTTTCCTGTCCTGCTACACGAATACGATTAATATTATCGTTAGTTGGAAAACAAAAATCTGCACATTCCTGCCATAGATTCAACCAATTACCCATAACATTAGAACTCATAGAGTCATATTTTTTTATTAAATTACTACCATTCATTAATAAGAACCCATTAATGTAGAAATACTACCTTTAATAGCATTCTTTTTACTTTTCTTTTTAGGTGATGTTAAGATAGTATCTTGCATTTGAAATTGATTGTCCATAGTTTTTTGCATATATCCCGCTTGATTAGCTACATCTATTTCATCAGGTAGTGCAGGAGCTGCTTGTACAGGTGGGGGTGCTATTGGAGCTTCAGCTTTACTTTTTCTGCCCATATAAGTTCCTTAATCTTTTATAATTAATTAATCTAATTTTATTATCTTTATTTGCCCTATGATAACACAGGTATTTTAACTTTGTAAATAAAGAAAACAATTTTGTAATATTACCTGCTGCGAAGACTACATACCATGTATCGGGTTTGTCAATATTAATTTTTGTTTTTTTTAAGTAAGAAGAATGAGTCATATATCCACATACAAAAACTTCATTATCAAAATAACAATGTGTACACTCATCTAGAATTTCTTTTATTTCTTTTTGGTCATAGTTATAAAAATCTAAAAACTTTTCATAAGGTGTCATACAATCATCCAATTATCTTCTATATAATTTTTTTCATTTATTTTTTTGTTTGGTATTAAATATTCATTAATCATATTTTGATGTTTAGCCATAAACAACATTCTAACAGCATCCGCACCATGCGAATATTCATTGTGTAATATTCTTCCTGTATTTGGATTCCATTGATAGTTTGTTAAACTTTGTATTAATTTATCACAATCTTTATTTATAATACAATGAGGTAAATGTCTTCTGACTATTTCTATATCATCACGAACAGAATTAGTTTTTGGTATAGGTCTAGCTTGAAAATTATATTGTGTTCGGCAAAAATCTAATATGTTAGTACCTGTGTTTCCCATTCTTTTTTTGGAATCATGTGGCATATAATGTCCTGCATAGTGATAATTTTTTTCATTTATAATATCTAAATAATGTTTTATATCATATCCTGTATTTTCATAGTAATCTATTATATATGCTTCATTGTTTTCAAAATATGCAAATACTATAGCTGTAGGGTCATCTATACCTAAATCCCAAAAAGTGTAAACAGCTTTACCATCTCCATTAATTTCTTTTATGTTTCCTTTATTTTCTAATTTTGTCATTTCATATCCATAAACAGAGTTGGCTACATCTGCTACAGCTTCATTAAGATACTCCTGTCTTGCTAAAGAATAAGAAATCATTTTAGAATCTATGCGGTCTTGTATATTAAGATAAGGTATTTTGGTTAAAGGGTCTATTTTATCTTGAAGTTCAGGATTTAAATTCATTTCATCACTAACCCAATAATATCTTTTACTATCTTTAGGTGTAAGCCATTCGCAAAACCAATCAGGATTATTTTTATTTGCTTCATACATTTGATATAGTTGATTTTTTTTACCACGCATTGTACCATTCATTATAATAAATGCATTACCCTCATCTAATATAGGAGCAATAAATCCTGTCACCTCTTCTTTGTGTAATGAAAATTCTGACAAAGCATATCCATAACCACCCTGCCCAACAAAGTCTAGGTTATCCGTACCGCTCATACTTATAGTAGAACCATTAATCAAAGTAAGTTTAAGTTCAGTATTATTTTTATTAATTACTATTTCAGGCGGAAAAATTAAATCTATAAGGTGTCCACTTTTTTCTCCTATGGTTACAATGTTATTCCATATAGCACGCTCTGCCCATTTTCGGGTTGGGAATAAATAATAGTATGAACCAACTCGTTCCATAGCTTTCTTAGAAAGAATAGATGCGGTAGTTACATCCTTACCATGTCGTCTTGGATGACTAATAAGAATATTTCTAGCACCATTATCTAATGCTTTCCAAGAATCCATTTGATAATCACGAGGTTTTATTTGTGGTAATCTTATGTATTTTGTTGCCATTCAACCTTTGAGAAGTCTACTGAATTTATTACTATGTCTGATGTAGATTCAGATAGCCCTGCTAATTTAGCTAATTTATCTGATGCCTGTGCATTACCTTGAGAACTTTGCGTATACAAATGCTGTAATACATCTTGCCTTAATTCTTCTTTATTTTCTAAATCAATCTTATTATTTACTTTTGGTTTCTTTTTTTCTTTTAATCTAAAATCATTTAATTCTTTGCATAATACCCAAAGCTCTTTGTTATCCGCAGCTTTAATGAAATCATATATTTTTTGTTGGCTCATTTCTTTAACCCATCTTGGTTATTTCTTTGACCAATCTATTTCATCATAGTTGTGATTAAACAAAACCTTATTACCTTTAGCTGTAGAAAAATTATTATTTGGATTAGAATCCTTTCTTGCTTTCCAATTACGCTCATCCTGTGCGTCAGGAGTAAACTTATGAGGAACGTTAGGTCTATAATACTTTTTAGGTTTTTTAATTGTCTTCGTTGTTATACTCATCATTCTCCATTTCATAATAACACATCATACATATACGATTTTCTACATAATTATTTTCATCAAGTATTTCTATTATAGGATTTTCTTCTGAATCATTACAGTCACATATATTACATATCATGCTCTTCTACCTCTACCACCATATCAAAGTCTATTCCACAGAAAGGACAAAATTTAGGATGATTTATATCTAATGGTAAATCTAAAATTAAAAATTCATTATCACAATCTACACAAACAAATACCGAATAATCTTCCATAGTCATATTACTTATATATAGTAAGTATTTTAGAGTTACAAGCACAAAGTCAAATTTTTTAGAGTTTATTGTGGGTCTATATATATAAATATACAACGCCTTGCTATCCCGACAGTACCCCCCTAGCAATGCCCTGCTACAATATGTTGTATTTTACTAGGATTTTTTTATGTAATGTACACTATATATTGTGTATTGGAATAGATTATGCAACGCATGCGAGTAATTTACACCCTTTTAGCAGGGGGAAAAGTATAAACCTCTCTAGGTGTTCTTGGTATAGGGATTATTATAAACTAATCATTAAAATATTGCCTGTTATATGTTCATTAAATGATAGTAGTTACATAAATAATGACATAAAAAACTGTTAGAATAACCAATGTTTATGGGCTTTTTGTAAAATACATAAAAAAAAGATGACGAATAAAATCGACATTTAATGAACAATCCTTAATTATGTAACACAAGATTAAGAACAACAGTTGCTCAACAAGGTTAGCACGCAGTTCTTAAGATTAAAAACAAGAGTCGCACATCGGACTTTAAAGCGATTAGCAAAACAGTAAGCGTCGAAATTTGGCTTAAAATGGTACAACTTGCTTACTCACTAGCTTATAGGCTAGCAACAAGACGGATAACTTGGCAAACCCGCAGACACTTCGGCAACGAATTGAAAAACGTAAGCAGAGTAATTAACAGCGTAAAAAAGTGACGCTCATTAAAAAAAATAAAACGCCTGCTCTACAGTTAAATTAAACAAGTTGCAAAGGGAACGGACGGCGACACGTCACGGCATATGACCAAGCGAACGACAGTCATTGAGATATATTAGCAACATATCAAGAAGCTATAAGAGAAACATAAATAAAAGAAACTGTTTCTACGTTCAGTCTAAAAACGTAGGGAATTTCTATACTATCATCAACCTAACGAAAGGATAAAAAATGTATACTGAAGAAGAATGCTTGAAAGGTTTAAATGAATTATTAAATAAAACACAAGAAGCAATAATTCAAAAAGCGGTTACAGAAAAAATAAATTTAGAAACTTTAATTAGATACAAATGCGATTCAGTCAAATCTTTAAAAGATGAAACAAAAATCTTAAAAAGGGAAGCGAGTTTCAATGTATTATATAACCTAGTTATAGAATTAAAGTTAGAAGATGAATACAATAAACAGTTGGAATGGGCAAGATATATAAAAGATAGAACAACAGGTAGACAATAAATCTTATTATTAAACGAAAGGGAGAAACTAAAATGAAAGGTAAAAAATGACAGTTGAACAGGCAATCAAAGAACACGAACAAAACCTATTAATCTTTTTTGGTAGGGAAGTAAGCTACAAAGAATTGAAAGCATTAGACGAAAAAGTACACTCATTTTATGAGAATTGCTGTTGTTATGAAATAAGCGAAGTTGAACAGGAAGAAACCGAACTTTATTTTCTAGAAGAACTATTAAACATAGTAGGAAAAGAAAACAACGATAAAGTTTTCTTAAATGGTGACCCGAGAGGATATTCTCTCAAGATACCTTATGAAATTAGAAATAAGTTTTGGGATACTAACAAAATAAATATTTATGGTGATATGGGAGGTTATGGAATATTAGCTCCCGATTTTAATCCCGAATATTATACAGCCTAATTGATAAGCCGTAAAGACGGCGAAACGCTCGAGAGAGCGTCTTAAGATAAAATAGGAGAATGAAACAAATGAAAAAATATAAAATTACAGTTAGACTTGAAAACCCACATTATATAATAGAAGCAAACTCACCGACTGAAGTATATGAAAAAATGAAATATGTTGATATAGATATGTGGATGAAATATTCAACACCAAAACTAATTAAAGAAGATTAATAATACCATTGGATACACTAGCAATAGTGTATTCAGTAGTAATATTAATTAAATAGGAGAATAAAATGTGGGAAATTAAAACATTCAAAACATATGAAGAACAGCAAAACTGGATTAAAGCAAATGAACATAATCATCAAATTAAAATAATATATATTAATAATGATTATGGCGTAGAGTATAAAAAATTAATTCAATTTTAATTAAACATATAAATAGGAGAAACGAAAATGTATATAGTAACAAAATATAAAAAAATATTAACACCAATATCACTCATTCCTTTGGGTCGTTGGGGTTTAACAGGAATAGAAACCGAAATAAAAGATTGGTTTAAGTGGTCACATAATAAAGAAACAAATGTAGAATGTGAATTTTATGATGATTATTTTATGCCTTCTTCTTGGACTTATATTCCTAGTTATATGAATTTATGGGAAAAACTTGAAAGTATGTTTGGCGTTCATAATTCCTATGTAAGTAAAATTGGATTGTTTAATATTGATGATGAACAAACTTTAGTCGCTGAAATTAAAACAGATAATAATGATTTTCTTTACACTAGCTATTGGATAATAGACAGAGATGAAGATAACGAATTTGAAACAACTAAAATTGAATTAGACCACGATTTTAACCGCCTTATGTTAAATAACTTTAACAATAAATAATCATTAAGATAACAGAAAGGGAGAATAAAATGGATTGGAAAATATTATTTCTAGTGATTGGATTAATTGAAAGCAGCTTAGACCCTACTAAAACAGGAGATGACGGCAGAGCATTTGGACAATATCAACTATGGGAAATTTACATAGAGGATGTTAACCGAACACATGGTACAAGCTACACACATAATGACGCATACGATGTAAAGAAGGCAGAGGAAATTGTAAAGCTATATACGACATATTGGTGTGAGCGTAGAAACTTACCAATGACTGCTGAAAACATTTGCAGGTTTCATAATGGTGGTAGTGGTTGGATATTTAAACCACACAAGACAGACAAATATTGGACAAAATGTTTGAAAGAATTTGACAAACGAGGAATCAATCCTCATAGTGTAGTTAGATAAAGGAGATAAAAATGAAAAACAAACGAAACATTAAAGGTAAAATCAGAAGTAAATTAAGATGCTATACAATAGACTTAAATAGATACCTAGAAGAAGTTATTGAATACAATTCAACAATGCGAAGAAGAAAAATATTCAGTAAAATTCACGACTTAATTAGTTTAATTTAATTAACTGGAAGGAGATAAAAATGAAAGTTTTATGTGCTTGTGAATATAGTGGAATTGTTAGAGATGCCTTTCTTAAAAAAGGACATTTTGCAGTAAGTTGCGATTTACTACCTTGTGAATCACCTATGTATTGGGTTAGTGATGGTAATCATATTCAAGGCGATGTTCTTGAAATTCTCAATCAAGGTTGGGATTTAGTGATAGCGTTCCCACCATGTACTTATTTAACTAATAGTGGTGTTAGATGGTTTAATGAAGAACGCTATGGAAATAAAGCTAGAGAACGTAAGAGATTACGCCTTGAAGCAATGGAGTTTGTTAAAAAAATATGGGATAGTAATACTCATGTTTGTATTGAAAATCCAGTAGGTTACCTATCTAATAATTGGAAGAAGCCTACACAAATAATTCAACCATATTATTTTGGAGATGCTGAAAGTAAACGAACTTGTTTATGGTTAAAGAATCTTCCAAAATTAAGACATACTAATTATGTTGAACCAAAGATACATGGCTATTATCAAAAAGGTGCAAAAAAAGGTAAACCATATTATTTTAGTGATGCTTTAGTAAGTAGTAAAAATCGAGCTAAAGAACGAAGTAAATTTTGGAACGGAATTGCTAATGCAATGGCTGACCAATGGACAACTAATGAAATTTCACTTCAACAAGACAGGATGGTATTTTAAAATGAGTAACGCAAACGACCAAATCCAAGAAGAACATTATCTAAATCAACTCTATGGCTGGAGAGCAGAAGAACAAGCATCTGAAATAGATTTTAAATTAAACAAGGAGAAAAAAAATGAGCATAGAAATAGAAAGAAATGAAGTAAAGCAAAGCGGAATGACATTAAAACTATTAGGTAAAACCTGTCATATACAACATGACATATTACCCGACGTTGTTTTATGTAGTATAGACCAACTCGGTAGCCTTCATTCAATGATTGATATTTTATTAATGGAGTTGTCAGATAAATATCCCGAGTATGTTGATTCATTCAATGCGATTGATGAGCATAATTCAGAAGGGAAAGAAGACTATGAGTAAAAAACAAGTAGCCAAAGAGAAGGTATGGTCTAGGGTTATCCGACGATTGAATGATGGTTATTGGGATTTTACCCTAAATGAAATAGAGAATAAATATGGAAGACCACTCACCATTAAGTTAGCCTGCCTAACTTGGTGGGATTGCCAATGCGATAAAGAAGAATATGATTGGTCAGATTTATTCAGGTATGTTAAGATGTATAAAAGAGAAATAGAATCTCAGTATAAAGAGAAGGATTTATACAAGGCATTATGTCAGCTTGGTTATCCAACCGAGTTAGCTAATATAAGAGTACAACCACCTAATTGTAAAACGAAAGGATAAACAATGATATTAAAACTAGTAGGTGTTACATTCGCAACAGATTACAATCCAAAGCTAAAGTCTTTACGACCTAATGGCGTAGTTAGTTTTGAAGCTGAACCCGATAATGAGTATGACCCTAACGCAGTTAAGGTTATGTATAAGGGAGACCATATAGGTTATGTTCCTAAGTCAGAGTTGGCTCAGAAGACCGCAATGGAATATGGTACGGCAAAGATTATAGACTATGCTTATTATGATTCAGACCTTAAATGGAATGAGCAGCACATTGGACAGTTTCAATCTATGACGTTTGAGATTGGTGAAGTTGAGATTGATAAGGGTAGAATTATTGGTGGTCAGTATCTACGTTGTACCACGTTCTTAAAGTACTTTGACCCGTATGGCAGTAGTGAAGGCTTAATCAAGTGGGCTTTCAATCAAGGTGATACATATGAAGCATACGAAGAAGAGTTAAACAAGTGTGCGGAGAATGGTACACTCATGCATGATTCAATAGAAGAATCCTTTACACAAACCAAGAAGGTTTCTTTATCACATTTACCTCATGGTTGGGATGCTTTCTTAGAAAAGTATGAACCTGAGTTTGAGTGGGGTGAAGAAAGGTTCTATGATAATGACCTAATGATTACAGGACAACCTGATTTTGCGGGTACTATCATGCATAAAGGTAAACGTAAGAGAGTATTGTTAGATTGGAAGTCTAGTCGTAAGCCAAGCAAGAAACATGAAATGCAAATCAGTATCTATTCCATGAACTCAAAGGTTGATGAGCAAGATGTTGAGGGTGCTATGGTTGTGGCGTTTGGTGCTGATAACAAGCAAGGCTTTGCTACCAAGTGGGTAACAAGAGAACAAATAGAGAGTAACTATCAAGGGTGCTTACATATCAAGAAAGCTATGGAGTGCGTTGGTTGTTACATAAGTAATTATTATTAAACATAGGAGAATAAAATGATACAAGAAGAATTAAAAAGATTAGAAGATATACAAAAATTTAAATTGCGTGATGTCCAATGGGCAAAAGAATCGCTTGCTAAATCAGAACTTGAGTTAGAAATGGTGGAGAATAGAATCACTCTTACCAAGCAAGTCATGGCTGAAGAAAGTGAGGTGGAGTAATGATATACGAAAACGGAGAGTTTGGTTTATTTCCCGCCAAGTTATTAAAGGGAATGACACCTAATCAACAGGTTGTGTTGAGTTGGTTAATATACCACACCAATAGTAAGACGGGTGTATGTTTCCCTAGTCACACTACCTTGTGTAAAGAAACAGGTATAAGGTCAAGAACAACTATGATACAAACCCTTAACGAACTTGAAAGTTTGGGTTATATATTTAAAGATAAAACAGATAATGGTCGTGGTGGTTACATTCGTAATCAATACAAAGTGTTCATTAAGAGAGGTCAACCACGTTCAAATACTGAACAAGACCACGTTCAAGGATTGGACACTAACCATAAGAAAGAGAACCAAAAGAATTATAATATAGAGTTGTTTGAAAAATGTTGGGTTGATTATGAGCGAAAAGGTAACAAGCAAATGGCATTACGTTATTGGAAGAAGTTATCAACAAGTGACCAACAATCTGTGCATAACTCTATACCTGTTTATAAGAGCAGTAGAGATAAACAATATACAAAAGATTTTCAAGGTTGGATTAATCCTGTTAATCGTATGTGGGAAGATGAGGTAGAAGTAAAGGAGATTAGAAGCATATGAAGATAGTCCCTATAGCTGACGAAGGAGAGAGAGGTGTGTTAGGTAGTTGCTTACTTGACCCACAAAGAATTGGTAAACTAATACTAAATGAACATGACTTCTATCATCCAAGACATCAGATGTTGTGGCGTTCATTAAGAGAGTTGTATACCAATAATCAAACAATGGATATAATGTTGTTGGTTGATTATCTAAATAAAGAAAATAGATTGAATGAGGTTGGTGGAGAGAGTTACATACTAAACTTATCAGAAGAAACAGTTGTACCTAACCACTCCAAAGCATACCAAGATAAAGTATTAGAAGCATCCAAGTTAAGAAGAGATATATCTATTTTAGAAAAAGGATTATCTTCTTTGTATAATTGGGAACAGGTTGCTGATGAGGTTATAAGTAATCTTACAGTAGAGAGTATAAAAGAAAAAGATGAACCACTACATGTTATGGGAGAAACCTTTATACAGAATTGTATAGAAGGAAAGGTAGGTAGTTTTGATTGGTGGTGTCCCGAATGGACAATGAAGTTAGGTAAGATGAATAATGAGTTGATGATATTCCATGCTCCAAGAAGTACAGGTAAGACTGCATTGATGCTGCAATGGATTGTAAACGCACATAGAAGTAAGATGCGTACACCATTAGCTAGTATCGAGATGCTTAAACCTGAATTGTTACCTAGATTAATTGCATATGGTAATCAAGTTAATACCTATGTAATGAGAACAAGAGGTCATGCAACCCAAGATGAGATACAAAAATCTAAGGAAGCAGTTAAGGAAATCAAGACACTTGAGTTATGTATTCGTGACAAGGGTATGAGTATTGATGACATCAGAGGTTGGGCTATATCTGAATCTCGTAATGGTGTTGATGCAATATTTATTGATAACCTGTTATCTATCAATGATGGTGGTAAGAACTATCAAAGCAAGACAATCATGTATGACTTCTTTATTAGAAGATTGCGTGACTTGCGTGATGAGTTAAAGATACCAATCATTATACTTGCTCACCCTAACTCAGAAGGTCAGGTCGCTTGGAGTAGAGATGTAGAAAACTTTGCAGATATAATTCTGTATCTTGAAACTATACATGAACCAATCAAGGTTAGTGGTAATACGATTATGAAAGATTATGATATATCAGGTGAGCATGTTATAGCTAAGTTCCAAAAGAATAGACAAGGTGTTGCGCCTGTAGCTAGTCTATCGTTTGATAAAACCAAACAAACATTTAGCCACGTTAGGTGGGAATAGTATTTGACATATATGTAATACTATGTATAGTAAATAAAAATTAACAATAAGGAGAAACAGATGGGATTAACAAATACATCAAATAGAACAAGCAAGATAGTAACAATAGTAAGAGGTAAATTCACAATCAGATTACCTGAAGGGGTAGATGATGAGAAGGCTGTAGAACGCACACTTGAGAAGGGTGCTAATGCAGGCAAGGTAATTAAAGAGTTACAGTATACAGGAATGGAAGGTAGGATTCAATCAGCTTATGTTGATGAGTCAGACTTTGGAACTAACTTTGTTACAGATATGGAAGATGACGAAGGTGCAAGGTTCAAACTTCAGATACCTGTAGACTCGCAGTTCTTTGGTCAGTATGCTAAACGTATGCCTAACATAGATAAAGATAAACCTTTGTTCTTAGGACTTGGTTATGACCGAGAAAGAGAACGTCATTTCCTGTATGCAAAACAAGGAGATGATAAGGTGTCCATGAAGTTCACCAAAGATAATCCAAATGGAATGCCATCACCTGTTCAAAAAGAGGTGAAGGGTAAGAAGGTTTGGGATTGGGAAGAACAGGAAAACTTTTTGTATGAAGTGGCTATGGATTTTAGTTCATCACTTGACACACAAGACATTCCGTTCTAATGCCAAAACTACCACACAACCGAACTTGGTATACTAAAAAGTTAGTAGCTAAAGCGAAGTTGTGTGTTAAGTTGCGTGACAATTATACTTGTCAATATTCAGGTAAAGAATGTTCAGGCTCTGATTGTCATGCTTCTCATGTTTTAAATGTAGGTACTCATAAAGCATTTGAACTAGACCCAACCAACATGAAAGTATTATCTAGCTACTATCATCTACATTGGTGGCACAAGGATGTACTACATGCTACCGAATGGTTCAAAGAAAAGTTTCCTGATAGATACCATTACTTAATGGAAGCAAGCAAAGTTAAATGGAAGATACCTACACCAACTCTTGCTGAACTGCATGATGCTACAGAAACAGATGGTTCAGATTATGCACAAAAATATTATGAAATAATAAAGGAGATAATCAATGGATAGCGAAGCGATAGCATTAGTACTAGCAATTATTTTATTCTCAATGGTATTTGTTGCAGCAATGGAAGCAATAATATGATGAGTCTAGAGGACTATGATGAAGAATATTATTCCTAAAGATGACAACGAAAGAATAACTTCATTAAAGGTCACAAGAAAAAAGTATTATGAAAACAATAAAGATAAAATAAAAGAATATAAAAAAGAATGGCGTAAAAAAAATAGAGATAAAATAAATAAATATTATAGAGAATATTATAAAAACAATAGAAATAAAATAAATAAATATTATGAAAAAAATAAAGATAAAATAAAAGAACGGAATAAAAAAGCTTGTAAAAAATATTATGAAAACAATAAAGATAAAATAAAAGAATATCAAAAAGAATATAATTTAAAAAATAGAGATAAAATAAATAAATATTATAGAGAATATTATAAAA
>TARA_R110002012_G_scaffold7488_8_pt1 | contig 13746 bp, 7 predicted proteins | sample TARA_R110002012 | Tara Oceans TARA_R110002012 (sample SAMEA4396515) | marine metagenome | biome: Westerlies Biome; feature: [DCM] deep chlorophyll maximum layer (ENVO:01000326); material: water (ENVO:00002006), including particulate matter (ENVO:01000060) such as... | depth 40 m
GTATTTATCCCCTAATAAGCATATGTTGGAATGGGGTGCCGGAGGAAGTACTTTATTTTTCAGCACTTATGTTAAAACGTATACCAGTATTGAACACAATTTTGAATGGTATAACGACGTACTTAAAGTAAAACCACTTAACGTATTATTACATCACGTACCAAACAACTTACCTAGAACAATCCCTACAGACCCAGTTCAATTTGAAGATTATATTAATTACGTAGATGTATTAAAGAAAAAGTTTGATTTAGTTTTGATAGACGGTCGAGTAAGACCGCAATGTGCAGAAAAAGTTATACCGTATTTATCAGATGATGCAGTTGTATTCATTCACGATTTTTGGAAAAGACCAGACTATTCTTGGGTGTTAAATTTGTATGATGAGGTAGAAAGTATTAAAAACGGGCAGTCAATAGTAGCTTTGAGGTTAAAATGAAAGTAGCAATTTTATCACACAACAGGCCGCATTATTTGAAACAAGTATTAGATAGTGTAAAAGAACAAACATATCAAGATTATGAAATTACTTTATTTCAGGATGGTGTAGTCAACGCATACTCTTGGAGAAAGACGGCATACTACAATGATGTATTTGATTGTATTACTATGTTTAAAGAGATGTTTCCTACTTCATCTGTATATGAATCAGATTCTAATATAGGAATATGTGAAAACTGGCGTATGGCAGAACATACTATGTTTATAAAAAAAGGATATGATGAAGTATTATTTTTAGAAGATGATTTAATATTATCTAAACATTACTTTCAAACTATGGCAAATATGTTTGATGAATTTAGAGACGACCCATCTATAGGATTTTTCAATGCGTACAGTGAAAACAAAGAAGAAGGTAATGATTCTAATATGGAAAAGATGGGACACTTGTGGTCATACGGTACTACTAAACAATCTTGGCAACAACGCCAAACGTTTTTTGATAAGTATTATGAAATAGTAAGTGGTAAAGACTACGCATATAGACCAGTAGATAAGATATATGAATTATATAATGATTATAGTGCAAATTTAAATGTAGCTCACAGCCAAGATGGGGCAAAGTGTGTAGCAATGATGTTAAGTGAACAAATTAAAGTTAGTACATCACGCAATCTAGCTAAGTATATTGGGGCAGAAGGATTTCACGCAACCCAACAGTTTTATGATAGTATGGGTTTTGGTGATATGCCAGTGTATGAAGATGGGCCACTAACAAAGTTTAATATAGATAAAGAAAAGATAAGAAGTGAATTGAAAAGGGAATATTGTAAATGAAAATTACCGTAATGAGTCTATTTAGAAACAGTGAAAAAGGGTTACCAAAGTTTTTTTTAAGATTAGAAAAACTAGAAAAAAAATATGAAATGGAATATTACTTTTACGAAAATGATTCTACAGATAAGACAGTAGAAGAATTAGAAATATGGATGTTATCAAGACAAGGTAAAGTGTTTAGTGAAATATTAGACGCACCAACTTTTGGGCATACTCCAGATGAAGAAAGAATGAAGTTAATGACGTATTATCGTAATACATTATTGAATAATATAAAACCAATTGACAGTGATTTTTGTTTTATAATAGATTCAGATGTAGATTTTGACGGAAACATAATTGATGATTACTTAAAGTATATGAAGGACGATGTTGCAATGTGCACACCTTTTGTTAAACAAAACATAAGGTGTAATATGTGTATGTGTAGTAAACAAACATACTATGACACATTTGCAATACAAGACAAAGACAACAGTGAGGGACTATTACTTTCCTGTAATCCTTTCCAAAGAAAGGAAGATAGGCAGAAGTGGAAAAACCTTGAACCCGTAGTTGTAAACTCAGCATTTGGTGGCGCAGCTTTAGTTAGAACTGAGGCTGTAAACAATACAGAGTGGGCAACGAAAAGAAAAGAATCTGCATTCAGTATTGAAGGTAGAATGATGGGTAGTTGTGAACATTGGGCATTTTGCAAAGGGGTAGGTAAATATGGTAAAATATTAGTCATACCTACAATTTTTGCATTTGTAAAAATGAAAGAATGGTCCTTACAGCCAGCGCTAAAAGATTTACAATTAAGAATAATTGAAGACCCTTGGCAACGTTGGGCTGCAAACCTTTAAGTAGAATATCAAGCAATGAAACAGAAGTGATAAAATGTTTAAAAATGAAGTAGCAGAATTTATATACAAAAGAACGTATTCCCGCTGGATGGAAGATGAAGGTCGTCGAGAAGAGTGGCCAGAAACAATTGAAAGATTTATTAATTTTTTAGTTTTAAAAAACGGTGAAAAGATACCAGAAAAAACCGTAAAAAAGATAAGACAATATATGTTAGAGTTTGCTGTTATGCCTTCTATGAGGTTTCTTTGGTCCGCAGGGCCAGCAGCAGAAAAAGACAACACTGTCATTTACAACTGTTCCTTCGCTAAACTAAACTGTGTAGAGGCATTTGCAGAGTGTTTGCATATTTTAATGTGTGGCACTGGATTTGGATTTTCAGTAGAAGAAGACGAAGTAAGTAAATTACCATCCATTCCTGAAATTAAATCAGGTAAAGATATAGTCAGAGAAGTTATAGACGATTCTAGAGAAGGATGGGCTGATTCAGTAAAAATACTTATGACAAGTTTATATGATGGACAAAACCTTTACTTTGATTATTCTCAACTAAGACCGGAGGGGGCCCGTCTCAGTACAATGGGTGGTCGTTCTTCAGGACCGCAACCACTTATTAAGTTACACGATTTTATACGTGAAACTATGCACAATGCACAAGGTAGAAAACTAACTTCATTAGAATGTCACGATATCGCTAACCAGATTGCAGAAATAGTTGTAGCAGGTGGAGTTAGACGCAGTTCGCAAATATCACTATCTGACTTAAATGATGAAGATATGAGACACGCAAAAGATTGGCCATTTCCTATTAGAAGAGCTATGGCAAATAACTCAGCCATATACAGGGAAAAACCAGCAGCTGCTGATTTCTTAGTAGAATGGGGTGTGTTGGCAAAATCAGGAAGTGGTGAACGTGGAATATTTAATTTAGAATCCGCGCAGAACCAAGCACCTGCAAGAAGATACTCATCTAAAATACAAGGAACAAACCCGTGTGGTGAAATTATGTTACGTGATATGGAGTTCTGTAATCTATCTGAAGTAGTAATTAGAGAAGAGGATGACTTAGATTCATTGTTAGACAAGGTGGAGACAGCTACTTGGCTAGGTGTTTTACAGTCTACATTTACAGACTTCCCGTATCTAAGAAAGCAATGGAAAAAGAACTGTGACGTAGAACGCCTGTTAGGAGTCAGTTTGACCGGTCAGATGGATAATCCTATAGTAATGAACTCGGAGGCCTTAAAGGCCCTTAAATCGCGTGTTTTGCGCATTTCTCGTAAAGCATCTACACTACTTGATGTTAATATGCCAGTTTCTACCACTTGTGTCAAACCTTCAGGTACAGTTTCACAGTTAGTAGATTCAGCTAGTGGATGCCATCCAAGATATTCTCAATATTATATTAGAAGATACAGGATAGCTGCAACTGACCCATTACTTACAATGTTAAAAGACCAAGGTGTACCTTGTGTTCCAGAAAACGGACAAGATAAAGACAATGCAACTACTTGGGTGTTAGAATTTCCTGTTAAATCACCAGAAGGTTGTATGACTAGAACAGATATGACAGCTATGGAACAATTAAAGCACTACAAAAACTTACAATTAAACTGGTGTGAACACAATGCTAGTATGACTGTGTACGTAAAAGAAGACGAATGGTTTGAAGTAGGAAATTGGGTATACAAAAATTGGGATATTATTAACGGTGTGTCTTTCTTACCATTCGATGGCGGTCACTACGAATTAGCCCCATATGAGGAAATAGACCACTATACTTACGAAACCCTTATAAAGAAATTCCCCGATATTGATTATAACAAACTTTCGAAGTACGAACTTCAGGACCAAACTGAAGGCGGAAAAGAATATGCTTGTGTAGGAGATAAGTGTGACATTTGAAAAAGATGTAACTGGATATGGACGCAAAATGGGAAGACACGGTGGCGGTAACGGCATTCATATGGAAGACCCGCACCCATACACCGAGGTAGAATTCGATTCCAGAGTTGGAGACGGTAGTACTTATTTTAAATATGGTACATACACACCCGGCGCTGGTATTAGATACAGAACAGAAAATCCATCTAATACTGAAGCTCACGGTTCTGGTAATAATAAACCACGTAAGACTGGTGCAGGATTACCTTGGGACCTATAAGTTTTACAGAGTGCCCTGTTTGTTGGAGTAAAGCCATTGCACATACGTACGATGGTAGAAAATATTGTATAAACTGTCAGAGTAAAAACTGAGAGAGTATAGGTGGCCTTTTATTTATTGTTAGTTTAACTTTATATTCACTAGACCCAAATTCTACAGTTTTACCTACAATTCTAAAATTACCAGAAATATCAACATCATCACTAATTATTTGCACTACATCCCCTTCTTCTAAATATATACCATCAGACGTAGCTAATTTATATTCATATTGATTTTTTAAGTTAGCTTCTAATACTTTATGTGCAAAGTCCATACACTCAGCTTTTGATTCTAATTCTTTGTTAGTTACGTTTAAAACATTTTCTCCGTAAGCAGATGCAACAGATTGATGTCTGTATCTAGCACTTACTTTATCACCGCTTACAACAATTACACTTGGTATTTTTCTGTTAGCAACGTTAAAAGTAATAATATTATCATAACTGTACACTTTGACAGGATTAGTATTATCTAAATCTGCCATAAGTTCAAATCGCAGTTGCGTTTTATTACCATCATCAAACACAGCTAAGTAATTTTCTTGAACTAAATTAGTTGTTTTATTCAATGATTTTTTAAGTATATCTTTTATTACATCTAATATTACAACAGTTCCTCTAATTGGTTTTAGTTGTATAACCGGAGTAGTATTGCCTATATAATCTGTACCAATAATATCAGATAAGTTTGCTATACTAATTAATTTAGACACAATAGCACCGGGCGATAATCCATCTACATTATTATTATCATCTAATACAACTGTAGCTTTATCGTGTCCTGTAAGAAAACCATAACCATCTACTGCAATAAATCTAACACCAATGTTATCCACAATATCACTATTTACAATCCTACCTCTAAATGCAGGAACTGAATCACCTTCGTTAAAAAACGCGGTTACCTCTTTGTTCCAATACTTACGATATGATATATCTGTACCAGTGGTTGTAAATGTTAATTGTGATGCAGTGTTGAATCCTTTACTATCAAACTTAGCAGAAACAAAATCAACAGATTTACCATCAATAAAAATCTTAGGAGTACGTGCCGCCATTACTGACACCCCCTAATGGTGTTATATCTGACGTCAACAATCCAGCAGCATTTATTAAACATATTGAATCTACAACCATTGTAAAAGTAAATGGTTTACTAGCCTTTGGTCCTTGATTAGAATGTGTTTCAGTTACACCTTCAATAACACCAAAGAATCTAACATATGTTCCATCTTTTTGTTTTTCATCCCACATCATTCTTACACTCTCAGCTTCCATACGACGAACTTTGTGTAATGTATTATAAGATAAATATTCTTCACTAAAACTAAATGTTGCCTCATCTCCAAGTGCATTACCAGCAAAAGTTATCTTCTGTATAGGTGTACCAGTTCTTACGATTGTAACTTTACCATTCTTTGATATAGAAGAGTAGTAAGTTCCTGCATATGCAACACTTACATTACTTGTTATTTCCATAAAAGACATATCAAACGCAGTATTATCTTTTTGTGTTATAACCTGTGAATTAGAGTTATTATATGGTAAAACATCCCATAGTTCTGCACCGGGTCTAGTACCACTCTCAAAAGGTGTAACAGTAGTTCCAGTACCACCACCGTCTAATACAATTTTAATTGGATATACGTTTGAAAAACTATTTGTTAGTAATGTCTTTTCAGCAGAGTCATTCCACATAAAGGTGTAAGGATAGTTAGTTTCGGTTGCGTCAGGTGCATCACCTTTTGCTCCACCATCTCCAAATTTAAACACACCATCAAAAACATCATACGCATTTATTTTGCGCATATAACCGTGCATAGCAGTGCCAGACGTAGTACCGTGTATAGGTGCAGCAGTACTATCAAGTAAATATAATCTATTAGTAGATGTATTTCCAGAAACAACCCAATAAACTTTATTAGTTGGTGCGGGTGAACCACTAGTAACTTGATAAACATATTCAAATTCACCTATATCTCTACTTTTAAAAGAACTTAACTCAGAAGTAGTTAACTCAACTTGTTTGAAATCATAAGGAGTTGGGCCACCGTTATCAAATGTTTTAGTTAATGTAACGCTCGATAAAGTTTTAGAATAACCACCAGCTAATGCACCAGCTGAGCTTCCTACTTGATTGAATACTCCACCAGTTAAACCAGATGCAGATATCTTTGCCCAATCGTTTGGCATATCAAACTCAATGTACCCGGGTTTTGTAAAAGAACTAGTGTAATCGATAAATTTACTGTTACCAGTATCTCTAACTTCGCGGGTAACTTTTGTAGTATCTTTAAACTCTACAGGAACCCACTCTGCAAATTCTGTAAATTGGTCTCCCTCTACTAAAGTTCCAGTTCTTAAATAATATACACCTGCTACAGTTATACTAGAAGTCATAGCTGCTTGCACGTTACCTGAAGCAACAAAAGTAAAGTCTTGTGAAAACGGAGATGTATTAAAAAATAATTTATTTGTCTTTACATCATTTGCAATTACAAAGTATTCAGTAGCATTTCGGTCAGTACTTCCGTCTTGACTTTCGTAGTCAGTTGTATTCCACCCTGCAATATCTACTGGTGACTGTGTACCACCCTCAAATGCGTTATAATAAGAACCTGAAGTATAATCTGCGCTTAATGCGTTACTATCAATAAATAAATTACTTGAATCTTGAGGAGGTGCTGCTCTATATACAAAATTAAATGTATCTAATGCACCGTTTGTGCCCCCAACAGTTCTAACATTTGCACGAGCTAAATGATGTTGGTCGTAAAATTTGTTAAAATTATCTATTGGAAATTGATTTGCTACAGTTCTACTTATGTATTCTGGACTATCTACAGCCACCGGGACTGATTGATTATGTGAAGAGGGTGCAAGTGCAGCATTATTATTTATATTAAATGTTTTGTAAAGACCGCCAGAACCAGCTGAATCGTGAATTCCGTTTGGTTTAGTCATATAAGTGTATGATTCTATTTTTGTAGATTCACTTGTTTTAGTCGCATCAGTCAATTGAGTTGCACTAGTAGCTTGCCACCTGTCATCAGTAGGACAAAAGAATACTTTACCATTATCAATGTAATAATTAGCAATAGATTGATTTGATGCCTTTGCTCTACTCTGTGTAAAATCTAAAGTAATATTCCTATCACTCGACTTTTTAATAGGGTCACCATTAGAAACGTAAGATATAGGATAATACAAATTGTCTGCATCAGACTCTGCAATTAAAAACGTTTTCATTTTATTAAACTCATTAACGTTAACATTAGTATCACCAGCTCTTTTAACTGTCAATTGTTTGAACTCAAGTATTTGTGCAACTTTACCTAATGCAGCTATTTTACTAGCACTACTAGAATTAGTTCCATTATGCATAACTCCAGTCAAAGTTCTAACCTTTTGACTGACACCAGTATCAGTCGAATCAATACCTTTTGTACCAGTGTCAGTTACAGCAGTTTGTGCCATTGCATCAATGTATGTTATTTCAAATAATATTTCAATAACTATCAAATCACTAGTAGATACTAATATAGGAGGTCTATACAAAAATACATCTTTTGCCCCTTCTTTGAATATACTGTTATCTATACCACTCAATACTTGTTTGTTTTCTACACGTGTAACTCCTACTGGAGCTGTATCTGATATTACAATGTTTGATATATCCGAACCTACATCTTCTTTTGGTTCTGGAACATTACTTTCAGTTCTGTAAAAGAATTTAGATAAGAATCCTTGACTGTTAACAGTGCGTATTACTGGTGTAAACGTGCCTTGTTTAGTATAAATATGTGTTAGTGATACAGTTTTAGTATTACTATCTACTCTATACCACTGGTATATTGCGTTTTCTAAAGAGTTATCATCGCCATCGTCCCAGTCAATGTAAACCCAAGAAACGTCATCGTCGTTAAATACAATGTTTGCAGTTACTTCTTGCCCGACATTTGCAGACGAAGGTGAAAAAGTTAATGCCACTATGCTACCCCCGTTACTTTCCAACTGACAGTGTTAGATGTTGCAACTTCATCTCTATTTACTCCTCTAATGTTTGTCTTATCAAACGCAAACATTCTAGCTTGATATTTATTAGATTCACCAGACGATAAATCTGGGAGTGATTTTGTTGGCAATATAAACTGTTTATTATTAATCACAACGTAAACTGTTTCACTATGTGTAGATATTTCTTCTATAAATCCACTATAATGGTTAGCGTCATTAATATCTCCTCCAATGTAAATTCTACCACTTGTTTCAAAAGAAGTAGTATAATCAGCAGTATCTTCAAGTTTACCATTTATGTATAATTTAAGATTATCAGTATCTAAACTTTTATCGTAAGTAATTACTACACCAATTTGTTCAGTACCAATCATACCATAAGCAGTTGTACTAGTTAATTTTGTAGACCCAGTAACCTTAAACTGTACTTGATTAGCATTATCTACACCTAAAGCAAAATTAGAATCTGTAGTAGTAGTTTTAGACATTTCCAAAGCAACATCTAAATTACTATCACCAGCTTTAGCAGTTGGGTTTAAAGTAGCCATTATTGTAAAATTATCAGCTCCAATACGAAGTGTATTAGTAGTCTGTGTCAATTGTGTAGAACCTGCAAACTTAGAAGCGTATCCCTGAGCACCTTCAATATCAGGAGTGTTAGCATCACCAGTCAAATCAAAAGCAGAGCCTTGCGCAAGAGCATTATATCCTAAATAATATTTAGCAGTGCTGCCAGATTCATTCAATTGTGCAATAAATCTACTTCTGTGATATTTATTTTTAATATACATTGTATCGACAAATAAAATTCTGTAGTCAATATCTTTACTTTCTTGCCAATTAAAAACAATGTCAGTACCGTTAGATTTAGTAAATTTATTTATATTTACATCTTCTTTTAAAAAGTCAAATCTAGGACTGACTGTCAAATTATCAATCATAGGTAATGGTTTATTAAACCCATAAATCATATTAGGTCTTCTTGATGCATTACTTCCTTCAGCACTATCAAAATTAATATTATAGTAAAAAGCGTTATCTAGTTCTGGATAAACTGCAAATTTTAATTCTTGAAGTGGTGATAATTTTGTTACACTAGCGTATCGAGATAAATCAAAGTATGCAGTATTACTTCCACTTATTACCGTAGATTTATTTATGTATCCGCCAATTACAGCAGGTTCTTCTCCACTTGGTTCTTTGTAAGCGCCATATCCATAATCTTTACTCATTTCTAAAATATTGTCAGTGCTTTTATAATTTAAGTCCCAAGCATTTTGATTTGAACCGTCATTGTACAAAAATTCATTGTAAGTGGTACCTATTGTACCAGTAGATGCGTATAATCTAACGCTATCGTATATTTTAGGACTTACAGTGCTACCAGAATAAGTCGGAGCATCATACCATTCTCCCCAACTACGCGTGTTAGCTGCTTGTGGTGCTACATTTTGAATCATACCCCACAGCCAAAACTTCTTAGGACTAATTAAAAGTCTAGAAACACCAGATGAACTTGTAGTGTATGTAGTTGTTGCCATATCTACTGCATTTTTGTCATCTCTTTTAATTGAACGATTTAAAAATATTACATTACCTTCTCTAGGTTTTATTTGATATAAATCGTCAGATTTCTGACCAACACTTCCACTACCAACATTCATTGCAGCGTATGTATTAAACAATCCGTTGTTAGCCATACTAGTACTATTATTTTGTCTAAATGCAACATAATCTTGGTCTAAAGGTTCGTCAAACATTTCTGGATTGTCTACAACTATAGTTTTACCATCTTGACTTACCGCTAACACTAAACAGTTAACGTAAGGACACGTAGTTTTTACCCATTCACCGCCTATTGCAGTATTTATTGCAGTACTACCGCTTATTTTTAAATATCCCTTTTGTTTAAAGTTATCTACAAATAAAGCCTCTGTATCTGTTAATATATCAGTACCCTGAGTTAAATTCAAATGGCCAGCAGTAACAGGTCCTGCGTTTAAGTCTTTGTCACTATATCCCCATTTGATAAACACGTCATTGATGCTAGATGAAGCAGCTCCTAATGCACTATTAAAATTATTAAATTGCAAAAACTTATTACCTAAACTAGTTATACTATCAAAACCAAAAGCGACTACAGTAGGACTTGGTGTTTTAGCTTGAGTGTAAAAATTATCTTTTGCAACTTTACTTGCTCTATCGTTTTTACTACCATCAAACGCAAATGCAGTTGCAGGGTTAGTAACTACAGGTGTGCTTTTTATTTCTAATGGCGAAGCAGAAGGAGTACTTGTTAACTTACCCCTCGTTACATTTTCTACGTTATGATTGTATCCGTGAAATGATATAGAATCAATTAATACTTCTGTTTGTCGGTCATTAATACCGCCATCAAGGTCAGGGTCTAAATCGTGGTCAATTGAACCTGTTGTACTACCACTAGTTTTAACAGCACGGAAATTACTTAATCCTGTAACAACGGTGTTAGTTCCTCCAAATTCAGCGCTAACAAAAGTAGAACTCATAACAATATTAGGAACAACACCATCACTATCAGCAGGTAAATCAGGAAAATAAGCTAATGCAGACCCATCATTAGTATGTTGTCTAATTCGCATTCTAATCCATTCGTTCAAAGGTGCTTCAATACCATATTGGGTATCTAAACTTGCAATAGAAGGTACTCTTTTACCTGAACCAACTACGTTTGCACCAGAATCATTTCCGACAGCTGAAAATAAAGAAAAAGACCCAGAAGCAGTTGCACCATTAACCATACCACACAAATGAAATAAACTTCCGTCACCTGAACCAGCTGGGTTTGATGAATCATACATTCTATTCCAATACTGCCATAATCCTTCATCTTGATTAGGTGCTTTATTAGCAAATATAAAATTAACAGAGCGACCTAAAGAAGTTCTTGCTAATACACCAAAATTATTTTTTCTTAAAGATGGAGCTAATTGTTTAACTTTAAAAACTATTTCTATTTCAGGTCTGTAAATAGAGGCTAAATTGTCTCTTAAATTGTCTAAAGTTCTAGCTACAGGAATATCCGTTATAGCAGCAACCATTGTTTGCATATTTGGTTCGTTAGTACCACCTGCTTGACCGTAACAATTAGCTAAAGATTTAGCGGCATCACCAGAAGTAGCACCACTATAATTTTCCCAAAACAAATGCATTCTAGCAGATTGTCCATCTGTTAAAGAATCATCACTAGTTAAATCAAAGTTATTCATAGTAAAAGCAAATTCGTCTTCTCCTACACTTTCTAAAGTTTGCACTTTTATATCATAAACAGAAGGTTCTTTATGTATAAAATTAAAAATAGAGTTTTTAGGAGTAATAGCATTAGTAAACGTTTGTGCACCAAGTATTTTAACACCATCTTGTCCAATCTGAGCGCTACCCGCATTAGGTACATTAATAGTTCCTCTATTAACAAAAGCACCTCGGTTTTGCCATACCTTCAAAGTCTTTCTAACCCTTATACCGTTAGACATCCAATTTTCATATCCCTCAACATAAAATAATTCTTGACCACCTAATTGACCTTCACCAATTAAATTTAAAGTTGCGTTGTTTTGATAGTATGTTGAAATAATTTTCTTTGGATAACCAAACTTATTATGAGCAGACACAACGTCAGACCATTTTATTGAATAACCTTCGCCATTACTTTCAGCCCTAACTATTCTAGTAGGTTGAGTAAAATCACTATCATCGGTACCAAATCCTTTGTTTGCACCATCAAATGTTTCTTTAACAAGTGGCAAGTCATCGGGTTGTAAAGTTGAAGTAAATACAGAAAGACCCTTATCTAAAAGTTCAGATGTACCCTCTGTTATACTATATATATTTTTAACAGGGTATGTAAGAAATGACGGGATTATACTAGTAGAAGAAGAAGTAGTGTTTACATATAATTCTAAATGCATCTCATCAATTTTGTTATAATCTTTATCTTGTGAAGGTACCGCAGTGTCAAATAAATACATTTTATCTTCAACATCGTTTGATATTGTAATAGTTTGTTTAGAACCACCACTGTAATCGTCTGGGTGACTAGAACTCAATTCAATATCTACGTCGATATCCTTTCTTACATAAAAGTGATTTTTTGATATTGAAATGTCTCTTGCCATATGTTACCTACGTAGTGTATTGCGAGCTATAAAAGGTCTCGTCTAAATTGTCTGTTCTAAAGTTAGCGCTCTCAACATTTAAAGTTGTTGGTGAAGCTGCTGCATTCATAGAAGCAGTTGTACTATCAATCATATCTAAATATTGACCATAATCTAAACCAGAATCAGATGTATCTTTACCTGCGTTTAAAGCACTAGTAAATCCTATAGCACTTATTCCTACACCAGCTTTAGTTCCGGCAAAACCAGTCAATGCGCTAACACCAGCTAAAGCTGTAGTAGTACGACCAGCTGCGGTTGCACCTGCAACTATACCACCAGCACTATAAATTGCTTTACCTAATCTAAATGCAGGTATTAAGGTTGCTACAGTAATTGCAAGACCTAACACACCTTCAAGAATACCAATAGTCCTTTCTAGTTCTACATTACCGTCTGCAATACGTTTATTAAAATTCATCACGGCATCTGCTGCTATAAAGTACATTGCGGCAGTGCCACCTACCATACGACTTAATAGTAAGAATTCCATAGCAGTACCTCTTGTAAATTCAGGCAATATAGACATCATATCAACAACTAATTTTAAAGGGAAAAATAATATATCTAACATTTTAATTAAATCAAACCCACTACTACTTAAACTAATAACAAAATCAACTAATTGTTCTAAAACAACATTTAATTGTTCAACAAATCGGGTTGCTATATCTCTTAATTGAAATCCAAACTCACTAAGAACTGTTGTGCCATCTTCTAATTCAATAACAAATTTACTTCTAAATGTTTTAATTAAATCCAATAAAGCTTTGTGGAAATCGTTTATACCCATTGTTCCATCTTTTTGTACTTCACCGTACAAGAATGTAGCCATCATTGCATTTTTTGTAATTATAATTTGATTAGATAAAGATTCCATTTGTTTATCTGCCATTTCTGTAGCAGCGCCCTCTGCGTTAGCAATCTCTTTAGTAACCTCTGCAAATTCTTTAGAGTTCTGTACTAAATGAACAAACGCAGTTGCACCACGAACGTTTAAGTCTGAAATCAAAGTAGTTAGTAATTCAGTGTCGTTAGCAGCTTCGCCAAAGTGTTTACTAAACTCTGCAGCAATTTCTGTCATCTGTAGTAAATTACCTTGTGCGTCAGTAATATTGATACCCATTTCTTGGAATTTACGTGTGTTATCTCCAAGACTTTCGGCTAACTCTGCAAGTGCCTGTCTTAAACCACGACCTGCAATACCTGC
>TARA_R110002012_G_scaffold21589_7_pt1 | contig 13734 bp, 9 predicted proteins | sample TARA_R110002012 | Tara Oceans TARA_R110002012 (sample SAMEA4396515) | marine metagenome | biome: Westerlies Biome; feature: [DCM] deep chlorophyll maximum layer (ENVO:01000326); material: water (ENVO:00002006), including particulate matter (ENVO:01000060) such as... | depth 40 m
TGAAAAGAGTGGGGTGCTTTTCTATTATCATTTGTCTAAACTAAAAGGAGACAACAATGAAAACCTGCAACAGATGCAATAAAACTAAAGCCTACGATAACTTCCGTTCGAGGAAAGATTCCAAGGATGGATACAGAAATCAATGTCGAGTATGTATAGAAGAGATGAGAACGGAACGGCGACATGACCCGATCAGATCGCTACAAGAGCGTGAGTGGAACCTACAAAGACTATATGGTATCACTGGAGAAGACTACGACAAACTGCTAGAAGTGCAGAATGAACGCTGTGCTATATGTGATACACATTACTCAGAAGTTACTGGTCGGTTCAAGAGATTATGTGTAGATCACTGTCATGATACAGGAAAGATACGTGGGCTTCTATGTAACAACTGTAACCGAAGTCTTGGTCTGTTGAAAGACAATGCCGAGACACTACTAGAGGCGTATAGATACCTCACCAAATAACCTTTTAGGCTGGTCGTCCTTAACTGGGCGGCTGGTTTTTTCTTAACGCTACACTTCTGTAGCACTTTTAATACCCAACTACTTATCTAATACATGGCACCTCGGTCCCCAGTATATGATAGGTGGTCTATGAATGGCTCACGGTCCCTATGATTAGGATAAACTGCTGAATAACTATGTTGTATAGGGTAATGTAACAAATGTAAAAAAGGAGGTGCACTATCGCATCTTTTAATGGCCTCTGGGAACCGATGTCGAACAGCACAAACGCTAGTCCTTCAGAGTTTGACATGCACAAAGTCGTCAACAGCCAACTTGTACAGGCTGCACGACAGAATCGTACTTTCCTCCCCGCACTTATGACCAACTCAACTCCACTCCACATGGGTGGCGGTGTAGTCAACAAGACTGTAGACTTCACGGTCACTGGTGGCATCGGTACTGAGACTCATCTCAAGAACGATCGCTTCTCTGGTATGAACCAGAACCAGATCCAACGTCAGATCCAACTCGATGAGCGTCCTCGTCGTACTGGTATCGAAGAAGAGAACATCACTCGTATGTTCGAGCAAGTCAGCACTCGCAACACTGTCCTCTCTGGTATGGGTAATGCCCTCCAGTCATGGGACGAAGTTGAAGCGATGAAGGCTCTCGTAGATGCAGCTAAGTTCGCTTCAGGTGGATCAGAGAACCAGACTGAGTTCCTCCCCGGTGGTGGTGAGAAGCAACTCTCAACAGCAACTGCTGGTGCTACTAAGGCACTTGAGATTCTCGATGCCCTTGAGGATATCGCTGTTGTCTGGGATGAGCAGGGTGTACCAATGACCGACCGTAACTGTATCCTCCCGATTCAGGACGTGGTTGAGATTGTTAAACTTGAGAAGGCGTACACAGGAGCTACTAACATTGCTGGTGGTATCTATGGTAACATTGATATCGTTGGTGACAAGCTCCCGTTCACTCGCTTCATCAACTCACAAGCACCTATCATGTATCGTGACTTCAACATCTGGTCACATACTCTCTTCAAAGCTACTTACGACATTCACACTCAGGGACTCCAGACTGCACACACTCTTGATCCTAACCACAACAGCCGAGGTTCGGCATACAACTCTGGAGACCTTACTAAGGTTCAGGGTATTGTATTCCAGAAGGAAGCTGTTGGTAAGGCTGACGTAATGTCAATCATGTTTGAGCAGGGTGATGTACCTCTCTCAACTAACGAGTTCATCAACGCAATGACATGGGTTGGCTACGGTACACTACGTCCTGAAGCTGCTGTTGTTCTGGACATTGCATAAAGGAGACCTTAAATGGCAACTAATGACAACAACCCGGCCTCGACCATCAACGTCACTGGCCCTACCGTGTCGCACCCTCTCTTCCGTTCGGCTCCTATTCGAGGACACTCGACTGGTGAGTTGGCTGATGACGCGACTTTCGCTCTCAACCTTGACGATGACGGAGACGCATCAGGATTCTACTTGTGCTGGAACTCAGCCGATCCTTCAGACGCTGCTCTCTTCTCGATCACAGCATCAGGCAGTACTGTAAGTGCTGTTGACATCGGTCCTGCATGGGGATCACACACTTGGGACGACGCAGACACAGACGTAAAGCTCTGCTTGTTTGAAGACTCAGGTGTAGCTACCCTCAAGAACCGCTCAGGTGGTGCATTGACTCTTGTTATTGCACGTATCGCTTAACTAGACTCCTTGAGAGTCAAGTAAACTAGACTCCTTCCGAGGGAGGTTCGCCTCCCGTCCTTTCCTTGACCCCACTACCTTAACGGGTGGTGGGGTTTTTTTCTAATAACACACGGAGAACACACATGGCAAAGAAGATTTCAGAACTGCCGTCTACCACGACACCGCCTAGTACGGTAGAGATTGCTGTGGTGGACTCAGGCGTAACTAAGAAGACTACAGCACGTGAGATAGCTAACTCATTTATGGGCTGGTTTGACGTAGGCCACGGCGGAGCAGACCAGACAGGTCTTGGTACAGCACAGACTAAGGTGCTTAATGACGCATCAAGTGTCAACCAAGGTGGATACAGTTATTTACCTACAGGCATTTCCGCTGGGGATGTGTATAACGCTACCGATAGTCAGATAAAGACTGATTGGCTAGAAGTAGGTCAGATGATTCTACTTCGTGTCACAGGGGAAGTTACTTCATCTAGTACTAACACAGGTGCTACAATATCCTTCAGATTCTACGATGCCGATGATGTGTTTATATTTTCCCTAGATCAGTTCGCTGTGTTCATTAAGCCTACTACAACCACAGCAGCATTTTCAGTGGTTGAGCCTGTCTTCATCTCTTCTTCTGTAGCCGCTACTGGAGCTTACTGTGAGGTACATATGACATTCGATAGTGGCACCTCTAATGAAATCAACATGGGTGGATTCACTCTAACCGTCCTCAGATAAGGAGACAACATGGCACTCGCACAACGACTAGATAAACTAGGTGCTATCAACCTCATGCTTACCTCAACAGGTGAACAGAAGGTGTCTACCTTAGTAGACGACGGGGTGAATGACACAGACGATGCACAACAGGTACTTGATGAGATCACTATTGAGGTCCTCTCAGATGGATGGGACTTCAACCAGATCCGTACTGTACTCAGTCCTGACACATCAGGCAACATCTCTGTGACTAACAACTACCTCCGTATTGATGGTACTGATACAGACTACAGACGTAGGTTTACTGTACGTGGTAACAAACTCTATGATCTAGACAATGCTACTGACGTATTTGATAAAGCCGTAACACTTAAGGTCACTCAGAACCTAGAGTTCGATGACATCCCCTCTGCATGTGCGTTCTTCATTGCTCGCAGTGCAGCTAGAGTATACCAGCAACAGACCAAAGGCGACCCTCAAGCAGATCAGATCCTAGCACAGCAAGAGCTACGTGCATGGGAGAGACTGAAGAAGGACAACGCTAAGACACAGGACTTCAACTGGATACATGACAGTAGATCAGTCACTAGACTATCAGCAGAACGTGGTACTAGGTACCAACAAGACTTTGAAAACAACAGACCCATCTAAGGAGGGGATATGCCGTCAGTAACTCTACCTGCCGCCCCTCTCACAGGTGGTGTGTCAACTCAACCACCAGCTAACCGCTTCTCTACTCAGACAAAGACATCTGATAATACCCTACTCTACGTTAACCGAGGTACTGAAAAGAGATTCGGTTCCTCATACGTAGCTAGCCTAGATTACACAGGTGAATCATTCGGTGCTCAGTCTCACTGGGTACGTAGGGATGAAGGAACTGTCTACACTGTACTTGTGAATAAAGAAGCTGAATCAGCTAACGTTGTACAGGTATTTGGTGCTGATGGAACTAAGAAGACTGTAACTGTAAGTGCAGAGGCTATAACCTACCTCCAGTCTGGCAGTACCTCAACTATTAACTCTATTCGTATGGAGACTGTGGGTGACACTACGTTCATTGTAAACAGAGATGTAGTGACGGCACTGACAGGGAATGCTCCGGGCTACACTATTGATAGTGTGGTACAGACATTAGCTGTTCCTGCGGCATCGGTTGGTTTAATACACAACCTAACCTCCTCAGAGATTGGATACCCAGTAGGTATCTACGAATCTATCAATGATTCAGATACAGGACCTTGGTGGGAGAGACAGACATCAGACGCAGCCAACTCAGAACTAGACGCATCCACCATGCCCATGCTTCTCGTGTACGATCCAGCAACAGACACGCTAGACCTAGACGTAGCTACATGGAACCCAAGATTGTCTGGAGATGCAACACTGAACCCCGGTCCTTCCTTCATAGGTAAGACTATCAACTCAGTCACCCTGTTTCAGGATAGACTGTGGATCTCCGCTGGTCAACAGGTCGTAGGCTCTCAGTCTGGTGACTTGTTTAACTTCTGGATTGATGACTGGACTACTGTAGTTGACTCAGATCCTATTGACATCACACTGTCAGGGTCTTCTGTCAACTCTGCTGAGTTCATGATCCCATTTGATAAGACACTACTTATCCTAGCGGATGGAGCTAGACAGTGGGAGCTACAAGCTCTTAATGCCTTCACTCCCGGTGACACTAACCTAGTAGATACTACAAACTACTCAGTAAGCAGTGAGTCTGTGCCAGTCAAGATTGCTAACCAACTCTACTTTCTCAGTGACCAAGGTAAGTTCTCTTACCTGTGGGAATACTTCCCCAACTTTGATCGTGGAGCTAACATAGGTGAGAACATCACCCAACACGCTGAGGGATACCTCCCTGAGAGTGTACGTAGATTGTCTGCCTCTGAGAACAACAACATTATCTTCTGCTGGTCAGAGGATGAACCATCTAACCTGTACCTGTACATGACAGCGTGGCAGGTAACGAACAAGACTCAATCCTCATGGTGTAGGTGGGTACTTGATCCTGATGTAGAGATTGTATCTCATCAGGCTATAGACAACACACTGTATCTAGTCCTGAAGGATGTAGATGCTACGCTGTGGGTAGAGACTATACCTATCACTACTCCAGATGATACCACTGATGGATCTATTACTGAGGGCGTGGACATAACTACTGAGGGAGATGAAGTCATCACTACTGAGGCTTCCCTTGACATCGTACTTGAGTCCTCAGAGCCTACAGGTATTGGATACCATGCTCTTATGGACCGTAAGGTTATCCTTACTGGATCATATGACACAGTGACTAAGCTCACTACCTTCACCTTGCCCTTCTCTGATGCTTCTATGGATACAGTTATCCTTGGAGACCAGTGGGGTAGCCGTGTGGGTCAGGTACTTACATCTACTACTACATCTGCTACCACTCTCACTGTGACTGGAGACTTCTCCACGTACCCTGTGATCGTAGGTAAGAGCTACGCCATGTCAGTTGAACTGTCACCTCCATTTGTTAAGAACGAACAGAACATGCCTGTACAAGGTACACTTCAGTTACGTACACTTGACATCCTATTTGAGGACACAGTTACCTTTGACGTGACTATCACACCTAGAGGTAGAGAACCTAAGATCAGACGCTTCCTGTCTAATCGTTACGGCTCTGCTGTCTTTGGACAACCACATATTCAAGAGTATGGGAAGTTCAGTGTAAAGGTGAAGGGAGACTCTAACGATACCGCTATTGTCATCTCTAACTCCACACCATTCCCGTCTACCCTGACTAACCTAGAGTTTGTTGGGTCGTTTATTCCTAGAAGAACCAACCCAACGAAACGCTAAGGAGGCATCATGGGTGATCCGATTACTACTGGCCTTATCTTAGGAGGCATCTCAGCCGCCGCTAGTGGGGCTGGAGCTAGTTCAGCTAACAAGAGAGTCAATCAAGCCAGAGACGCTGAGATAGCCTCACAGGACATTGCAGCACAGCAACGTAAGGCTATCACAGCCAGACAACTACAGACCCTTGAGGGGTCCATCAGGGCTTCCTCAGCAGGACGTGGTGTGGCTGGGTCACGTGTGGAAACATCTATCCTTGGTTCAGCATTTGAGAGTGCTCTACTTGAGGGATCTAATATTGAGATCAATAGATTTACACAAGAAGCGGCCACTAGAGCACGTGCAGAATCACAACAGCAGAGTCCACTACTTGCTGGTGTGTCTGGGTTCCAGTCAGGATTTGGATTTGGGAATAGCTTAGGAAGTCTAGACTTCAGTAGCTTCTTTGGTGGTGGTGGCGGTATTGGAAACAATGCAGGCTCACTACTTCCTAATGCTGACCAACTTTCGGGGATAGCTATAACATGAGTAGACTAGACACACAACAAGACCGACTAACACGTGGACCTGACACTGGTTCAGCACGTACATTCATTGCTCAACCGGCTAGGTTCCAAGCAGATACACGTAACAGGGCTGATCAACTGATCAAAGCTGTAGGTGCTGCTGGTGGTACTGTGGTTGGTGCGGTAGAGCAGCAGAACAGAGTTGAGCAGGAGCAGGAAGCCAAGCTGAGAGCTAAGGAGTTTAACTCTGCTGTATCGGATTTAACTAGACTAGAGAGTGAGTGGAAGTCCGATCCAGATAATGATGGTAAGGACTACCTTAAAGCTCTTACCTCCTACGAGAATGTGTTTGATGAGAGCACTGATGAGGGTGTAAAAATCCGTAGACAGTTCTCTACAGGTCCTGAGGTAGTTGCGGCAGAGCGTAAACAAGTTGATGATGCAGACAAGGCCCGTCAGGGTGGTTATGTAATGACAGCTAAGGCCCTGACGGATAACTACAGATCAGAAGATAGTATAGAGTCTTTAAGTAACCTAGACTTTCCTGAACGTAAGGCAGTTATCGAGAGGCAGATACTTGAGACCTACCCCCCTAAAGTACGAGAGAAGCTCTCGGATCAATCCTTGTTCGCTATCTCTGAGGAAGCGTCAAAGGCTGCTGCATTTAGTAACCCACTATTCAAAGAGAAGCAGGACTTCTTTCAGGAGACTGTTAATGAGTCTCGCTATACAGAACTACTGTCAAGTACGGTAGATAGTGGGAACATCTCAGTTGAGGATGTGAACCAACACGCACGAGATACTCGTACACTCCCAGACGATATATACAACCGTCTAGCAGACGATCACATTGCTCGCTTAGAACTTTCTATGTCATCTGGACGGGCAGAAGATACACTCAATCAGATGTCTCTATTGTCAGATATGGTAGGTAAGTTAGATGGAGAGCCTCAGTTACAAGCAGAGATTCAGGACAAGATTGTAGGAGCTACAGCTAGGTTTGCTGCTAATGATTCTATTCAGGTTCAACAGATTGCTGATGCGTCTGTGATGAATCGACTAACATCAGATCAGACAGAGACAGTACTAAACTCAGAAGGTATTAAACTCTATGAGCAGAGCATGGGAGTTAATGTTGCTGACGACATTACTCGTGTAGAGGACATCCCTGTAGAGAACGACTTACAGCAGACATACAGAGATACTGTAGCTGGAAGCGTTGACGAAGGTATGACTAGACACGACGAAGCATCTAGTGATGTAACAACTGCTCTGTCTGTTGCCGCTAATCCCGACCAGTCCAGTAGGTCAGACGTACAAACCTCACTTACACTTGATGGTCCTGATCGTGTTGCATACCTTGACACATTTATTGAGTCAATGCCAGATCCAGACCCAAACGATCCTGAGGATATTCTGTTAGATGACACCATGCGTAGACTCGCTAAACAAGCTAAGACTGACAATGCTGCCTATGCTGCACTACAGTCATCTCAGCTTACTGAGTCTATCCATTATGGTGAAGGTCTTAGACAGTTCGTTACTCCTAACCTAGAAGAATCTACATTGTCTCAGGAAGGTCTACGCCAAGCGATTGCTTATACTGAGGCTGACCTACCTACTGTAGCTCGTGTGGCGGGGGAGGGTAGGGATGTATATGCTCTTGCAAACACTATACGTGAAGCTGAGTTAAACCCTAATATTGACTTACCTACCGTGTACCGTAACTACCTGAACGATTACGATAGTGTGCGTTGGGATGTAAAAGGTGCTGGTGATGAGGGAGTCAACCTTGATCAACTCATGACTACACCTAAGTTCCGTAAGGATCTTCTAGGCACTGAGACAGCAGCTATCAGTCCTACTCAACGTAAGACTATCCTTACTCTACTGGATGTACGTAGTGTAGATCCAAAGGGGTCATCAGGTGCTGTGGTACCTCAGTTCAAAGAACAGTTAGCCTCTAAGGGCTATGCTATCATTGCTGAGGAATCAGCTAGTGGGTCAGTGGTTACATCTATTGTGAACTACACTAATATCCCTGAGGCTGTACCTAGCTTAGACAAGGAATCAGTTACCCTTGGACTCAACTCAGATCAGTCTGGATTCTCTAGATACACTGGTCAGCTACTTGAGCCGGGAGAGAACAGAGACCTTCATGACATTGCTCTTGATAAACTGAGAACTAATCCTAATCTACTGAGAGACCAGAGGTTTGGTGAGGTGCTAGATAGAGACGAACTGTTTAAACTTATTGAGTCAGGTCAAGGGTCATTCTTTGTAGCTTCTAGACAGGCAGATACACGTGGAGCACCTATCACATTTAGATTTGTTTCTGGTGATGGTGCTATTGTAAATGAAACGGAGATTGGTAGGGTTCACTTCAATGATCCGGGTTACGCCAACAGAGGTAAGGGTTTCTTTGAGACTCCTAAGTCTTCCCGTAAGACTTCACAGCCTGCTCGTCAACCAACATCGTTTAGATCGTCTGGGAAACCCGGACTTATTCAGAAACTACTAGGAACAGATTAAAGGAAATATTATGTCACAACTTCCCACACGACAGGTGGAGGACCCAATCACTCGGCTTGCTCAGGGAGTGTTGGACAGAGAACGTAATGCACAGATAGCTCGTCAACAAGTCTCCGCACTTGATGATGTAGTTACCTTTGACCCTCAGGGTCGTGCTACATTCCAACCCAACGAGGCAGGGTTCTTCGGTACCCTTGGTGCTAAGTTCCAGAGGACAGCTTCAGAGCTTGCTCCACTTGGTACCTCACGTCTTGTACTTGAATCTATTCCAGAACTTATAGCCGAGACTACTCTTGGTGAGGACATCACAGCACCGGGACCATACATCAATGATGGTTCTGCTGTGGTCCTCGACGGCGTTACTAGATCCTCTAAGGATGTACGTCTGTCTGAGTTCTGGGGATCTATTCCTGACTCAGAGCGTGCTCTACTTGAACTAAGAGGTTATGATCTTAACCGACTTCAGGAGCTACAGATTGGTACTGCTGAACAGTTCTATGAATACATGCCCGCTCTGGTTGAGAACATCAGAGGTAGGGAGATAGAAGAGAACTACAAAGAGGAGCATGGTCTGTTATCTAAGGCTGTGTCTACATCAGCATTTGTAGGTAACTTACTAGACCCAGCTACTATTGTATCTGCTATTGTCCTCCCAGTTGTGGGTGGTGCTGGTACTGCTACTGCTAAGGAGTCTGTTAAGCAAACTCTCAAGTCCAGTGTGAAGTCCCGCATAAGCTCGTCAGCTAGGTATGTAGCTGAGGGTCCTGCTGGTGCTCTGCTACGCCGCAGCATCGAGACAGGAGGTCAGAGAGGTCTCGTAACTCGTAGTCTACTTGTGGGTGGAGGATCTATTGTAGGTGGTACTTATGTGACTACTGCCGACATCGGTGCTCAGGTCTACGCTATGAACTTAGGACTACAAGATCCTGAGTTGGAAGCTAACCTACCTGCACTAGCGATTGGTACGGGGCTTGGTGCTATACTTGGTGAGTTCGCTTACCGTATGTCTGGTAGAGCTATTGCTAAGAACGGTTCTCGCATGTTCGTAGGCAACCCAGAGTCCTTAGATTCTCTAGCGGCTATGAGACATATCACCAATGAGATTGACTCTTCAGCTAGACTAGGTAAGCCAGCGGACCTCAAACCTGACTGGGATGATGTTACTGCTTCTGACTTTGCTGAGGATATGATTGACTCACTATACAATCCCACTACTATACAGGACGTAGCTGACTACCTGTTTGTAGGTAATAACCTAACAAATACTGACATGAGAGAAGTGGGAGACTTCTTAACTAAGTTCCCTACATCCAATGAGTTACAAGACTTCCTCACTGCTCCTACTGGTTCAAGACCTACCACTACTCGGTATGATGAACTGACTAAAGAAGTAGAGAGGTCTGCTGAAGAGATTCAGGTGAAGATATCTGAAGGAGCTTCTAACGCCTCTATTCGTAAGTCTCAGACGAGAATGAATAGTCAAGCAGCTAAGAGAGATGATCTCATTAAAGAGAACTTCCCTGTACAACCAGACGCTACTATGGGTGTCGTACTTAAAGAACAGCTAACTGACATTCCTATTCGTGCTATGGATACTGCAAGTGAACGTCAGTCATCTATCACCAATGCACTCAAACATGTACTTACTGAGAGATCAGAGGTACTGGACTCACGTTCCCTTATTGGCCATCTCCATGACAAGTCAAGGTTTGTGGGTGGTAAGTGGTTGAATCCTAAGCAGCAGACCAAAGCTGATATTGCTAACAAGGATCAGACTACTTCACTCATTGCTCGTCTAGAGGGATTGATTGTAGGTAATGGACTTAGAAACTCAGAGCAGCTTAAGAACGCTTCTGGTGCTCAGGTGCGTAGTGCTACACAGTCCTACCGTGAACTTGAGTCTAGACTTGTTACTGCTCATGATAACCAACTCAATAAGCTACTGAAGGAAGGGTGGAGTCAGGAAGATATCTGGCTACGTATCCATCAGACCCGTCAGTTTGATGTGGACCTACCTAAAGAACTCCAAGCGTACTATGACACCTACTTTGGTATTGTAGAGGAGATTGGACGTAGAGGTCTAGCTGCTGGTACTATTGATAACATCAATGCTAGGTTCTTCCCTACACACATTAACCGTAATAAGTTAGGTGATGTGGAGAAGAGATCCTTCACTGAGTCATTCAAGACTTCCTACACTAGAGCATTTGACGTAGAGGACCTTGAGTCACCAGTCAACCGTAATACTCTTGAGAGGGAAGGCTACCTCAGACGTGACGGTCGAAGTCACGTCATTAATAAGAACCCTGATACAGGTCAGCCCTTCTTTGACAAGATGCCTCAGAAGGTAGGTGACTTAGAGGATGAGGTCCTTGAAAACTACATTCGATCACTTCCTTCTTCTATAGATCAGGATGCACACAGAGCCTATGCCCGTAGGTTTGGTTCTGCTAATAGAGATGTAGTTGATCCTGATAATCCTGAGATTGTTGCTAAGAGACGTATCAGTCCAGACTCTCGTGTATCTCGTGTGCTCGATCAGGAGATATATCTTAGTCCTGAGGTTGTAGCATCAGAGGCTCTGAGTAAAGACCTGTTCTCTAACATACGTACCTACCTTAGAACTGCTGGATATAATACAGTTCGTGATGAGGCTGTAGGTGAGTTGTTAGGTCAACCTGCTCGGTTCCATGATGTCGTCCAGTCACTACGGAACTTGTCTTCAAGTAATATACCTGCTGAGAATGCTCTACGTAGACTACTTACTGCTGACTCTAAGGCTTCTGGCAGGTTTACACTAGAGGAAGATGGTGCTGTAGCTGCTGCGGTTGCTCATGGTCTTATGTCAACTGGGGTCAACGCCACTATTTTTCCTACTATCCTAGCTGTAGAGCTTTCAAGTAATCTTCTACGTACAGTGATGAAGCCTCAGTCTATCAATGACTTTGTTTCTAGACATATTGCAGCTATTAAGACTGTGAAGAATAAAGAACAACTTAGGAACTATGGTATCCTCCATGATCGTGAGATTCAGAGCAGCCGTTTCTTAGGCATGTTCGATGAGTTCTTACCTCAGAGTGCTGCTGATAATATCTTAGTAAAAGCTACTAAGGGTATGTCACATGCAGCTCGTATTCTGTTCTTTGAACGTGCTGCTACCAGTTATGGTAAGTCGCTTGCCTATGGTGAGACTTTCTCTAAACTACACTTCAGTCGTAAGAAGTTTGATAAGATGTTAGAGCTACCAAAGATTCTTCCTGATACTACTAGCTCTGAGTTCAGAGGTCTAGCTAGGGGAGTTGGGCTTGACGTTGGTGATTTAGAAATGCTGAGACAGTACGGACTGGCTGATGCTAAGATGATTAAGACTGCTCAGTCTATGTTGGAGATTGATAAGAACTCTCTACTGACTCCTGATAACTTCTTAAATACTATTGATAAGTTAAGTGCTGCTCAGAGAAAAGATGCTGATGAACTATTCAACCGTATGTCTAGGTTTGCTAGAGATGACGCTGATAGATTCATTCCATCCCCAGATGTTACCGATACTGGTACCTCTACTAACCCTATCCTTAACCTCGCTACTTCATTCCTATCCTTCGCTAACTCATTCTACAACAACACTTTAACTCGTGTTGGACAAGGACCCTACTGGAAACAGGCTGGGTATTTCTCTACACTTCTTGCTGGTGAAATCGCTGGCGGTATTGCTCGTGACATCCTCTACAATGGAGAGAGTCCTGAGACTATTCAAGAGAAGTGGGAAGACGATCCTGTCAAGCAGTTGAGTCTAGCTATTGTACGTCTACCTCTTCAATCACCTATGTCCCTCTTATCTAATACAGCATACTCGTTAGCTGCTAGAGGAAGTCCGGGTGGTGGTATTGAGGGCATCACTGGTGGCGCTACTCCAGCTATGATGGGCAGATTTGTCAACGGTATTTTCTCAGCTAGTAAGTCTGTGATTGAGGGCGAGGAAGTAACTGACTCTACACAGAGAACATTAAATAGATTCGTACCCGGACAAAATGCTTGGATGATTCGTCTACTAGATGAGTACTCCACTGAGTTCCAAGAGGACGATGACAAATAACCAACCCTCTACATTTAGAAATAGGTGTAGAGGTTTTACACAAACACAAGGAGGCGACATGCCTATCGTTACAGAAAAGATATATTCGATTTCGGATGTAGGCGACAAGACATACGCCTACGGGGATATCGCCACCTTCGATGGTACATCTATCTCAGATGACTCAGTTCTATCCGTGTTCCTAAACGGTGCTGAACTATTCCTCACTACCCACTACACTGTGGATGACGTTGCTGATGAGGTAGTACTAGAGGCTAGCCTAGACCTCACTATAGGTGACTCACTCATCATCCGTAGAACTACTGACATCACCGCACCATTCGTTGACTTCATTAACAACTCTATTATTGAGGCTAGTGACCTAGACCTCGCAGTACTTCAGTTGCTGTATGCTATTCAGGAACTGACTACTGATGCTGACAACTCACTCAAGTATGATGTAGTCAATGACTGCTATGATGCTCTCAACAGACGTATCTGTAACCTTGGTCCTGCTACTGGATCTACTGATGCAGTCAACCTCGGTCAGGTACAGAACCTTCTCGCTGGTGTAGACACTGCTGAGATTGATAACCTAGTCCGTTGGTCCTTCGTGGGTGACGGGTCTACTACTGAGTTCACTCTGACCTCACCACCCTCAGGACTTATGGATGCTAGTCAAGTTATTGTATCTGTGGATGGTGTAGTTCAACTACCTACTACTAACTACACAGTAACTAAGTCAGGCACTACTGTAGTCACCTTCACTGGTGAGGCTCCTGCTAATACCGCTATCATTCAGATCATCACCGCTAATGGTATTGTTTCTGTTACATTCCCAGACAACTCTATTGCAGGTACTGCACTTGAGGATGATGCTGTGGGTGTAGATAAGATCAA
>TARA_R110002012_G_scaffold313841_1_pt1 | contig 13729 bp, 11 predicted proteins | sample TARA_R110002012 | Tara Oceans TARA_R110002012 (sample SAMEA4396515) | marine metagenome | biome: Westerlies Biome; feature: [DCM] deep chlorophyll maximum layer (ENVO:01000326); material: water (ENVO:00002006), including particulate matter (ENVO:01000060) such as... | depth 40 m
ATTGATGGTAGAGATGAATCAGCTGTATTGAATGTAATTAGTGGTAACATTACTATAGAAACTATTCTAAATAATGCTGCGACTGTTGTTACAGACACTACAGATGATTGGGCTGACCTTGCAATACATACTCTTGGAGTACATGTTGCAAAATCAGGTGCTGTTACCTATACAATAGATGGTGCTGCTCCAACTACAACTGCTGCGTTTTCTTTTGATGCAGGTGAAGTTGTGACTCCAAGTTTCTACTTGTTACAAGCTGCTGACTTAAGTGGTGCAATTGTACTTGAAGAACTTGTTGTTGGTTCAGACAATGGCTCAATGGAGTAATTGTTGAAGTAAAACGATAAAAATGTGTCAGGCCTCACTTGGTGAGCTTCCCCTCCCTGAGTGGGGTCAGGCACTAATTTAGGAGAAAGTATATTATGGCAAAACATAAAGGCTTATTTGAATTCTCTGGTGATGAAGGAACTAATATTGCTTTAGGCCAATTAGGGTTTGAAGAAATTACAGGTACTGGTAATGCTGGTACAACTGGCGATACAAGTGGAAAGACTTATTTCGTAGCTATAAAAGCAGTCGCTGCTTCAACATCGGCAGCTTCTACAGATGAAATAGCTTTTACTGCTGAGTCCTTGCAAGGTGATGATTTAAGTACTACAGTATTATATCCTGGTGATATGATATGGGGTGCTTTTAATTATGTTAATGCAACAACTAATGCTAGTAGTAAAATGAAGTTACTTTGTTATCATGGTAAAAAATAAATAGGAGGATAGTAAAATGGCAAAAAAGAAAAAAGCTGCTAAAAAAAGTAGTGGTAGAAAATCTGCTAAAAGTAGTAGAGCAAAAGTTGCTGCTAAAAGTAGGGTGAGTAGAATGGCTGCTAAAAAACCTGGAAGAAGAAAAGCTGCTTCTAAACCACCAGTAAGACCACCAAGAAGACCTTAATAAATATAATGGCTACTTTTAAAGAACAAGTATATAGTTTATCAGGAATACCTGATGAAGATGTAATTACTAGTTATAATTTAACATCTTGGACTAAACAAGGTTATAGTGAAATATTTCCTATTGTTCCTAAGAGTTTTTATAATACATTAATTAAAAAAGTTGATATTACTAAAGGTGAAGCATCTCCTAGTGATTTACAAGGATTAAATAGTAATGTTGGTGAGTTTAATAAAATAGTAGCTGTTTATTGTTTACTAGGTAAAACTTATGAATCTAAATTATCAGCATTTAAAGAATGGCAAAAGATATATGGAGATAATGATTTTGGTAGTAAAGGTATACCTTCAATAGTAAAAGCTAGAGAAATAGCTCCTGAAGAGTATATAGAAGCTAATAGCTCATCAGATACTTATATAGATTCTACATATGGAGAGAATAGACATTATAGTTTAGGAACTCCATTGGACCCTGTATGGACTCGTGAAGAAGGGTTTGTTAAGGCTGCTCCTTATAAATTTCATTTTAGAGTAGCTTATATTGATACACCTGTATTTGATGTTGATAAGAATCTTTCAGAATCTATTAGTGGATTTGATTTACTACCATCTGAAATTAGAAACATAATGGCTATATATGTTGCTAGAATGGTTAAATTATATGAGTTAGATAATTGTAACCCACCTGAATTTGAAACGGATATTAATATATCTGAGAATGATTTTTTAAATAGTAATGATTATTCTTTAGTAGAAGGATTAAATACTATTGTAAATGAAGTTAAAAATACAAGTGAAGATTTATATTTAGATGATGAAGATGTAGAGTTAGCATCTACTAGTATTAAAACTAAAAGTACAAAACTAGAAGCTTTGAAAAGTAAAGCTGGAGTTGCAGATTCTAATTTAAAAGGAAAGATTGCAGTGTTGCAACAAGACATAATGGTCTTTGATAAAAAATTATCTAGGTACACTCAAAAATATAGTAAAATGAATAAAGATTTAGAGCAATTAGGTTTGAAATATAATGAGGCTATTGCATCTATAAATGGACAACCGTTTACAGGTAAAGCTTCTAAAAATGAATTAGATAGAGTAAAACAAGATATAGCTAGTTTAAAACAAGCTGTGGGAAGAAGAGGATAATATGCAAGTTATTGATGTTATTAGAACTATAGAAAGACAATTTGGTAGACAATCGCATTCTTTTATAATGCAATTAATTAACGATGCACTTTTAGATATAGCTAATAAAAGAAAAGATAATGAAGAGACTGCTGTAACTTCTTTATTAAAAGACCAAAGATATTATCCGTTACCAAATAATTTACTTAAGATAGGAACAGTGTCTATAAAAAAACAAGACGATGATGGTAAAACTAAATTTTTAGAAATACCTGAAATATCTAAGTCTTCTATAAATATAGGAGATGAAACATAATGCCTACTTTAACTACAGATGAAAAAAGATTTTGGTGGTTTGTTGATGGTGACAGACTAGGTATCGTACAAGAAGATACTGATAATGGTAAAATTGTTAGTCCCTTAGAAGATATAGGTGCTGGCTTAAGAGTTAGATTTAAATCAAACTATGTTCCTGTAGTAGCAGAGACAGATGATTTAGAGAGTCGTTCAAAATTAAAGAAAGGTTTGCATAATGCTGTATTGTGTTATGTAAGGCATAGACTATTTGAGGAAGCTGGAAACCTTGAGCAGTCTGGATTTTTTCTTGGAAAGTTTGAAAAGCTTTGTAAGGAATATTCACCAGAAGAAAGACCAGGTGGTATAATTAGACAATATTTTAAAATTTAGGAGAACACAATGGCTAAAAATTGGATTATAGAGAGTGCTGTTGAAACTGACGAAATTGTTCTAAATGATGCTGGAAGCCCTATTGCTTTCAGGATTGAGGGTGATGCTGACCCAAATTTATTTGTAGTAGATGGTAAAACAGATAAAGTCGGTATAGGCACAGCATCTCCAGAAGGCCAATTTGATGTCATTTCAGCTAGTACTGATTCAGAATTTCATGTAATAAATGGGTATAGATATGGTAATACAAAATACTCAGCACATATAACAGTAAGAAAAGCAAGAGGAACAGCATCTTCCCCTTCAATACTTTCTTGGGATGCTAGCACAGCTTCATTACAAGATGATGTAGGTACATTCTTTGCAGAGGCTTGGGATGGAGGAAAGTTTATACACAGTGGAGGTATGGTAGTACTAACTGATGGTCAATATTCATCTAATGTATTTGGCTCAAATAAAATACCTTCTCGTGTTAATTTAAATATAAATGACGGAACTAGCAGTTCAACAACCCCAGCATTATCTGTTGCATCTGATAAAACAGTAGTTGTAGGAGACTTAGCTAGTTATGGTGGAGCAAGAAAGAAACCTGCTGCAACATTAGAAGTATTAGGTGGTTTAACATTATTGAAAGGTGGAGCTACAGCTGCAACAACTGTAACGACTTCTGCAACAGCAAATAATAATGTTGTTGTTAATGAGATATTAACTGATGGTACAGTTACAACAGGTTGGAGTGACACTCAACTTATAACAGCACAATGTGCAAAAGAAATGTTTGATAATGCTGAACTTGGTAGTGCTGTTGTTGTAACTTCAGCTACAAGTTCAAGTAATAGATATAAATTAGCACATCTTTCTAATCATGCTAGTAATGGAACTTTAGGATTTATTACAGCATGGTCTTTAGATGCAACATCTCTTCATATTGGAGATACAATTCCTTCAGGTTCACATGAAGCTAAACTAAGTGCAAAAGGTTCTATTAAAGGTAATAGTACTTTATTCATAGGTGCAAGTGATGGTGCAGAATTTGGTGATGCTAATGATACACATAAAGCTGGAGTATCTGTTGAATTCCAAAGTGACACAGCAAACAAAATATTTAAATGGGATGGTGATAATACTTCACTTACATTAGGTGTAACTGGAGGTGCGACTAGAGGTGTAGACTTTAAGGTATATGGTGATGCTAATAGTGGTACTGCAGCAAATGAACGTTCTATGTTCTGGGATGCTAGTGGTAATAATCTTATATTAGCAGCTACTAATTTACGAATGTCTCATACAAGTAATAGTCATATAACACCTATCGGTGCAGCTGCTTCAGGGTTTACACATGGTAATGATGTTCCTTTAATAGTTCAAGCACACGCAGGTAATACAACTGCTCCAATAACAGATTTTAGAAATGAGTCTGGTGCAACTATGGCTGAAATTAAAGCAGATGGTAGTATTGCTGCACAAGGTTCTTTAACATTAAAAAGAGGAAAGTATTTAAACTTCCAACAAGATGTTACAGCTAGTCCTAGCGATACTGGTGGTGTTTGGATGTACAATAACACTGGTGCTAATATGATATTAGGAGCAAGTGGAATTACTTTACTTGGTACAGGAGGAACTGGAATATTTAGTACAATGACACCTCATGGAAGTACTGGTCTATGGACAGTTACTGGAGCTACTAATGGTTTTAGAAGAATTAATTTTGGTGATTATTCTAATAATTCAGCCTTTGTAGTAGAAACAAATAATGATTTAGCTGATGCTAGGTTTACTGAAGATACTAATAATTACAGAGGTATTTATACTAGTAATCTTAAGATAGATAATAATGATGGTGTTATTGAAGCTATAGGTGCAGATGCTAATGAAGGTATAACTCTTAGAGCTAAGGGTGCTGGTGTAACTAGAATAGGTGGCAATGGTGGTGTAGTTACTATAGGGCATTCTACATCATTAACAGAAGTTGAACAAAATTTAACAGTTAAAGGAAACTTATCTGTTACTGGTTCTTTCTCTGGAAGTGTTACTGGACTAGACCAATATGGTACTGACCAAGCTTACTTTAAAATAAATAAAGATACTGCAGCTTCAGGCATTAGACTTACTGCTACTGATGGTGAAACTTTAACAGTTCATAATGATGGAGCAACTAGTATAGGTACTGTTCAAGCATCTAAATTAACAAATACATCAGCTTTAACTATTGAAACTTCAGGTTCTAATGGAGATATAAATTTAGTTCCAAATGGTTCTGGAGATGTAGTAATAGGTAGTGCTGCCAATAATGCAAACTTAACAGTTAATGGTACAATAGAATATAAAGGTTCATTAACTACTACAGGATTAGACCTTAATGGTGATTTAGATATAGAGACTCAAGCAACTACTATTAAATTAAAAGATTCAGAAACTAGTGCACTTGTAGTAAGACAGGGTTCTAGTGGACAAGCATTTTTACAAATGGATACTTCAGATGATGATTTACATCTATGTCCATCTAATAGTACAGCAGATGCACATGTTACTATATGGGATGGCAATATAAATACAGACCACCATTTAAAAGTATATGGTAGAAATTCAGCAACATTTTTTGAAGTAACTACTGATAATGATACTCAAGGTTTATCTGGAGCTAATGGTGTGAATGTAATAGGACATGATTTCTTTGTTGGAAAAAGTTCTGTTCCAGTAGATGCTACATTTTATGGAACTGAAGGTGATATGGTTTGGGATGGTAGTGCACAAACACTAACTCTTGGAGCAAATACTAGTAATGATGACCAAGCTTTATTTAGAGTGTATGGCTATACTTCTGATGAATATATAGATTGGGATGCAGAAGCCGCAGCTACATTTACAATTAATGGTAAAATAGCACAAAACGATTCTGACTTTAGCTTAGGTAATGGAGCATTGTTGCATATTGCAAGTTCAAATACAATTGGCTTAACTCCTGCTGCTGGTGGTAATGTATCAATGGGTAGACCGATAGTTCACAGTGGTTATAACGTTGGTGCTACTACAGATACTCAAACAACAACAAGTGGTAATGATATATATTGCAATACTGGTTCTGGAAGTATTACATTAGGTGGGGTTGTACCAATAGTAGCAGGTGCAACTATACCATTATTTATACATAAAACTCATGCTTCAAACAGTTTAATTATAGAACATGCAGAAGGTGGTGGAATTAATGACTTTAATATGCCTAATGCTCAAGATTTAACTATAACAGATATAGGTGTATATGAATTTAGATATAATGATGTTACTAACAGATGGTATCCAGTTACAGGAACAATACATAGTCTTATTGAAGATGTTACTGCAACTAATATTATTACAGCTGGTGAATCAGGAACAACATTCTTTTTAAATTCAGCAACAGAGTTTGTATCAACATTACCTGCTCCTTCAGCTGGACTTGAATATACATTTATAATTAAGGCAGCTCCATCAGGTGCTAATTATACAGTAGTTACTAATAGTAGTGCTAATATATTGATTGGTGGGGTTACTTGCCAAACAGCTGATGATTTAGGAGCTTATGATAATAATGGTGATACAATTACATTTGTTGGTGGACAAGCTATCGTAGGAGATAGAGTTCATTGCATAAGTGATGGAACAAGTTGGTATGTAGATGGACATTGTTTCGTTGCTGAAGGTATAACAATAACAGGTTCATAATAATAAACAAGGAGGAAATCACGATGGCTGAAAAAAATAAAGCTAAAAAAGAAACTCAAGTAATATCTAATGCAGATAGACTTGAGAATCTAATGAAGCAACGTGAAGAAGTCAAAATGATGCTACTTAAACTTCAAGGTGCAATTGAATTATTGCAGTCTATGGAAGGTAGCGAAGAGGAAGCTCAAGCCGATGTTAACAAGTCTGAGTAGCTAACTCATGGTATGTAATGCTAGGTTAAGGTGGTTGCTTTAGCCTAGCATTGTAACGATAACAAATAAAAGGGGAAATCACATGATAGATAAAAGAGTAGTTAAAACAGCTATAGTTACACCTGATAAACACTTTCCTATCCATGATAAGAGAGCAATCAAAGTAGTTTGTAAGGCTATAGAAATAGTAAAACCTGATGTATATGTAGACTTAGGTGATACTGGTGAGTGGGAACATTTTAGCACACATTATTGGAAGGGAAGAAGTGCAAAGCCTATGGAAGATTTAATTCCACTGTTAGACAAAGATGTTAAGGCAGTTAATAAAGGAATGAATCAAATAGATAAAGCTTTAGATAAGGTAGGTTGCAATGAAAGACATTTTGTACAAGGCAATCATGAAGTATGGTTAGATAAATTTGTTACTCGATATCCTTATCTATATAAATATAAAACAGAGAATGCTTTAAATATAGAAGAAAGAGGTTATGAGTATCATCCTTATAATAGAAAAAAACTATTAAAGATAGGAAAGCTTAGATTTACTCATGGAAAGTATACATCTAAATATCATGCATTTAAACATTTAGATATGTACGGTAAAAGTGTAATGTATGGACATACACATGATTTACAAAGACATACTAAAACATATGAAGATGGAACTATTAGTGCATGGAGTTTAGGTTGTTTAAAAGATATAGAAGCAGATGAGGATTGGTTATGTGGAAGACTTACAAATTGGAACCATGCTTTTGCAATAATAGATTTTTATAAAGATGGTAACTACAATGTTCAAATCGTAGAAATTATAAACGGAAGAACATCACTATGGGGGGAAATTATTGATGGAAAATAGATATGGATATATTAGAAATATTAGAAACTTTTGGGGTACCTATATCAATGTGCATTGCATTCGGTTATTTTATATGGAAACAAAATCAATGGATTCAAAATGATTTAAAAAAAGACATGGACAATCAAGCCGAAAGACTTGAGAATATTGTTATAGGTCTTATAAATGCACAGAAAAAACTACAGACAGATTTTGGGAAAGAGTTATCGAGATTAGAAGGCAGTTATCGTGCTTTAGCAAATATAATAGAAAAACTAATAGGAAAGAGAAAATGAAAGACACTTTACAATTATTATCAAACAATCCTGAAATAGGAATAACAACTACTTTAGGTTCTGGAATGCTTCACTGGTTAGGTGTAATAAATCCAATATTAAGCTTTGTATCTTTAAGTATAGCTATATGCATTGGTATTATGACACTATATGGAAAATTTAAAAAATAACAAGGAGGAATAATGAAGTTAAAAGAAAAAGTAAATGAATGGGTTATGGATAAAGTTAAGAATCCTGAAACAAAAGCTAAGGTAGTAGCTAAGTGGAATGAGTCTGTTAACATCCCTATTTTAACTGAAAAGACTGAAGAAAAAATATTCTCTGCTATTTACGATGCAGTTGTTAATGTTTTTGAAAAAGTATTTGACGAAGAAGAATAATGGCTCGTAAACTTAAAGAGATAACGAATTTCTTTAAGGGAATATTTGCTGCAGCTTCTTCAAGCAATATAGATGACGAGGCTGCATCATATTCTGTTAATGTAGATTCTATTACTAATGATGGAAAACTAAAAGGTGCTCCAAAGGATAAGGTATTTAAAAAAACTGGTGCAGCATTTACAGCTAATACAGATAATGCTACAACAATAAAAAATGCTGATGGTAGTACTGATTTAATTTATCAAGATTTTGATAGCAATAGATTAGAAGTAATAAAAGATTTATATTCAAAGACAGAACATGAAGTACCATTTAATTCTTTTAGAATGGGAGATAACCTATCTACAGAATTACTTAGTACTAATGGTAATGTACGTGTAGGATATGGTAAAAATATACCACCTAAATTTGTAGGCAAACAAGTTTCTGGAGGAATACAAGATACTGTCTCTACTAAATATTTTTCAGATAGTGCTCATTGTCATCCACCAAAAGCTATAGGTGGATTTGATAAAATATACGAAGGAATAATTCACCAAACTTTAGATGCTGGAGGCTCAGGGCCAGATAATAATAGGACTTCAAAAGTATTTTGGGGAATAAGATTTAATGAAAAAGCTATATATCGTATATCTGTAGAACATGCTGGTCAAACATTTGATGGTACTTATGATGGTTCTGATTATGATACTAGTGGTGCAGCAGAACAAACTTCTGAATCAGGTCAAAGTAAATTCTTTCATGTGCAATCTTATGGAATGCAAACATTTAATAATTTAGGAGGTGGAGTAGTTAGTTTTTGTCCTGCAACTCATCCAGATTTTGCAGATAATAGAACTGCAGAGAATGATTGGTTTTGGGTATTACTATCTAATAAAATTATTACATTAGTTAATTTAGGAAGTGGTATGACTAATGCTTATAGTTCTACTAAAAGTGAAAAATTAAATCATTTTACAAACGATGGAACTACAACTAATGTTTGGCCAAATAAAATGGACATAGAACATTTTATAGAAGAGCCTGATTTAGATACTTTTCAAACTAGCAGTGCATCAGCTTTCACAGCTTTAAACTTACCTTCTGAATATAAACCTAGAAGAAAAGCTAACCATATGCCTCCACAATCAGCTAGATTAGGAGATATTTTACAAACATATGATTCTAGTACAGGTAAGGGTTATGTATGGATAAGCTATTATAAACCTAAAAATACACCTTGGGATTCAAACGAAAGATTTTTATTTAATTGTAGCTTTGATACTATACTAGATTCTAGTACAGCTAATATTAAACCTTTTGAAAATAAATCATTTTTAATAAGAAGAGTTTCAAGACAAGGTAATAAATTTAGAGCTGGTGGTTCTAGTAATAATAGAGTAACTACTTATTATAGACCTTATCCTAATGATACTTCAAATTTAAGTGAACATCAGCATTGGGCTTTTGATGGAGATAATTGTTCCCATACTATTAAACATGGTAACTGGAGAAGTGCTTCACAAAATAGAGGATATGGTGGTGGTTATGGTGATAGTACCCAATGGCATTTTACTGAGTTTTATCATGGATTTAAAACAAAAGACAATGGAGATAGATTATCAGGTTTTACTTTTACTGGAGATTTTGGTTTCCAAATACCTAGATTAGCTTTAGTGCATTGTCCTAAAGATGGTTTAGATACTGCTGATGAAAATTTAATAGACTCTGGATGGACTACTCAAAGAGATGTAGCAGGTCAAACTGAAGTAGAAGATGGTTATAAAAATATTGTAGGTATTATTGTATGGGCTGACTCTATGATGGTTAATATTGCTACAGCTATGGCTTATAGAGTAAAAGGTAGTACATTTCATCATAGTTATAGAAGATTATTAGGTCCATATGGATATGAAGATTCGGAACAGAATTCATTTTTTGATGTACTCATTGCAGTTATTATTGTAGCAGTAGGAGCAGTGTTAACTGCTGGAGCAAGTATTGCTTTAGTTACTAGTTTTTTAAGTGGATGGGGAGGTTTAGTATTTACTACTTTAGGACCATTAGCATTTGTTGGAATAGGACTTGGTGGATTAGCTCTTATTATAGATGGTTTATCAGGTGGTAATATATATCAAATGATTTCTGGAGTTCTTAATTTTGTTACTAATTCTAACTTTGCATTCATAACACATTTTGATAGAAGTATATATGGTAAAGGTTATGAGTATTTAGGAGATACTAACTTTGCACAAGCAGGAGAAGCTTTAACAGAAGAGATACAATCTAAGTTACAAGCAAGTACACAATTATGGCATCATGATGGTTTTAATTTTGAATACGGAGAAATAAATCAAGCTATAGCATGGGTTAAACCTAAAAGAAGAGGTCACTTACCTAATCAAGGGTTTTATCTTAAAAGAGGAAATTCTGCAGATACTGATAGAGAAATGAATCAGCATGAGTATACTTCTGAAATAGATGCTTCTTCAGATAATGATGGTGATTATTTATTTCATAATAGTAATCAAGCTACATTTGATAGGGTCTTTCCTGAACCTTCGCAACATGATATTAGATTTTCATGTATAACAGGTTTAAATACAGGTAACTTAGATTTTAAAATAAAGGCTGCTAGAACACTTGGTAATCATTTATTTTTGTCAGGATATAGTGGTGTAGACGAAACTATACATAGTAAAGAAACTTTAATACTAACTATAGATTTAAAAGATACTAATATAAATATGGATAGAATGGTATATCCATATACTAATAGTTGGTTTTGGGAATACATAGGAGCAGATACAAGTAGTTGGCCAAAAAGTTTTGAACAAGTAGGTAATAATGCTTCTAGAAATCCATATGTTGCATTTGATGGTAATCCTAATAAGATGTTAAAAAGTATTACTAGTAAATCATTATCTCCTTCTTTAGTTTCAGAAACTATTAGCAATAAAGGATTTTTAGAAATACCGTCTATGGGTGCAGGTATATTTTGTTTAGGTAATGCACCTAATTTTAATAACAATCCTGAAGTACTCGGTAGTGACGATAGATTTTTAAATTTAGATGAAGATAATGTAGAAGGAACTTTATATTTAATGAGTACTGTGGGAAGACTTAATTATATTGCATCTCCTTTTGAAAAAATTATTATAGATATGACTTTTGATAATTCTGAAGGAGAAAGTCAAACAGAAGAATTTTTAGATATTGTTCATTTAAGTCTTGATTGTTGTAATTCAATTCATAAACAAATAGGAACAATAACTTTATCTAATGCTACTACTCATGTTCTAGCTACTTTAGGGGATAGTAAACAACATTATCTTCATGATGGAGATTTTATACAAATTAATAATTTAGCTACTACTTACTTTTTAGATGAAGCTGGTGCATGTTATACAGATATTGATGGTAACAGAATTCCAGGAGTATCTAGAGTAGAAGTTATTGATGGAGAAAGATTTAAATGTATAGATTTTAAAACAGGTTTATCTAGTCAAGCAAGTGTTGTATGGAAAAGAATTGTTCCAGGTTCAGCAGGACATAGTCATGGTCGTGGTGGTAGGGGTGCAAATGCAACAAGACTTATAGACTTACAAGATATAGGTCTTGCTATTGAAGCTGATACTAGAAAAGAAGCTAGTGATGCTGGTTTGTATTTTTCAGATAGTATGCAGTATAGATATAAAGTTAGCTTTATTTATGATGGTGTTCAAGATAGTCCATTATCAGATACTTTTGTAGATTGGACTGATGATGACTGGACTAATTTAGATGATGGTTCTTATGGAGATTTATTTGATGGTACTGCTAATCCATCTACATTATGTTTATCTCAAATGTTTATAAAAGTTAAAATAGCTAATCTTACAGATTTATCTCCAAGGATTACAGGTATAAATTTATGGAGATTAGAGTATGCATCAAAAAGTACATTACTTGAAGTAGATACAGAGTCTAAGTATTCTTTAGTTAAAACATTGCCTTTTGATGAAGGTGATTGGTCTTTATCTAATATTAATAATAGTTATAATCAATTAACTATTTCTCCAAATCCAGGCTTAGATGCTAATCCTTATTCTGATGTATATGAAACTATAGTTTCTGATTCAGGTTCATCTGGTCTTACTTTTGAAAGTTGGGCAGGATTTTCTCAAGTTTTAAAATCTACAGCTGTTAACTATAAACTATCTACTCAAATAATGGATATGATGTTTGTATCAAATATTAGCATTCCTTATATAAATAGTCAAGAAATAAGTAGAGCTGTATTAAGAAGTTCTCCAGGAAAGCTTGATACTTTTGATTATGTATACGATAATGGTAACATAACATTTTTACCTAATGTACCTACAGCAATGATTAGTTTTAAAGGAAATCTATATATATGGGATATATATAATATGTATAAAATGGACCCTAATACTATGGCTATTTTAGATACATTCGAGGGAACAGGTTGCATAGGTAATCATACAGTTGAAAGAACTGAAATAGGTATTATGTTTGCAGATGAACATCACATATTTTTATTTGATGGAGAAAAAGTTTTAAATTTAGGTATACCTTTAGCAGCTAAAGGAGAAGATGGTATTGCAGTTGAGATAACAAGTGAGGATGCTGAGACTACTAATATTCCATATATTACATGGAAATCAAGAGATAAATCTTTTCCAAGCTATATAAGATGGGAACCTAAAAGAAGGTCTTTCTGTGTATTTTTTAGAGCTTCTGCTGTATCTGAGAACAGTGTTAGTTTAGGTCAAAATGTTACAAATGAATTCCAAGCAATAATAGATAGTTACGATAATTATTCAGATGGAATATTAGCAGCACAGATAGAATATCCTGATGCAATTCAATTATCAATTCCTGTAGGTGAATCACTTGAAAGTGATGAAAATCCAGAACTTCAAACTATATATATTATACCTGCAGACCCTAATTTTAATGTAGATTTATTAGCTCAAGACTTATATAAAGAAGGTACTTGGGAACAAGATGTTTGCTTTATGTTTAACGTTGATAGAAAACGTTGGGATATTGTATTTTTAGAAGACATGAAAGGAGTTTTCTACGGAGGTTATGGTGAGATTCTATTTAGTGGTCAAACTACAGATAATGACTTTTTTGATTTAGAAAACTTAAGCCTCCCTCAAGGAACAGATGCTGATGGTAATGTTTTAACTAATGTTAATCAACCTTTTATTTTAGCTCAAAACTCTATAAATATATCTTCAAATTCTAATGCATCTAATAAACTATTAATACCTACTTCTTACAATGCTCATGACTGGTTAGATACAAATCAAAGGCAGATAGGTATAGGTGGTGATATAACTTTATCTTGTCCTCCTATTTCTGTTAATTCATCACCAATATCATCAGCATATGTATCTGAATATAACTGGGATGATTTACATGTTTGGTCAAATATTAATAGATGTATAAATGGTGAGACACCTACTTGGTGGATTGAAAACAATGATGGTACTTTTACACAAGAAAATTTATCAGCTAATGACAATACTCCTCTTATAATAACTTCTGT
>TARA_R110002012_G_scaffold156245_4_pt1 | contig 13719 bp, 19 predicted proteins | sample TARA_R110002012 | Tara Oceans TARA_R110002012 (sample SAMEA4396515) | marine metagenome | biome: Westerlies Biome; feature: [DCM] deep chlorophyll maximum layer (ENVO:01000326); material: water (ENVO:00002006), including particulate matter (ENVO:01000060) such as... | depth 40 m
TTCATAAACCAAACACCATCCCTTCTTCTTTTGAACTCTTGTTCTATATACTCATAGTAATCTGCTGCATTTTCTCTTGTGAGATTCTTAGGCATTTCTTTCCTAATCCACCTTTGATCTTTCTTAGGTTTATTAGAATATAAAATCAATGACTTAGATGGTTGTTTAGGTAACTGTATCTTTAAACCTTGAATATCAATTACCTTGCCTTTACTTAGTGGATTTAGTATTATTGGAGCAGACATATATTATCTCTTTGCAAATTTCTCTGCTAGCCCTTTTTCAAAATCTTTTTCTTCTTTAAACTCTCCTTCTGTTATTTGTGTCTCTAGCTTTGATATTCCTATAAGTATTTCTTGAGCATCTATAAAACACTCTTTTTTAGCTTTAATAGCATTTCTCCTTTTTTCATCAGATAAGTCAGGGTCTAATGGTGTTTTTATATCATTTATAAGTATAGCAACAGCCTCCTTAGAGGAGTCTATAAGGTCTTGTAAGGTTCTTTGAACGTAAGATTTATTACTTTCCTTCATTGTTGTATAATGCTAATATATCTTCATTTCTCATTCTAAGTAGTTTCTCTCCTTCTATTTTCATGTCATACTCTGAGTTTTCTGAAAAAATAACCTCATCACCTTCGTTTACCCCCTGATCTTTTAACCAGTCATTCATATAAACTATATTACCATGAAGAGTTATATCTTCAACCTCAGGTTTTATAAATATTCCAGATTTGGTTTTTATACTTTCCTCGTCTTCAGTTTTTTGTTTTACAAAATTCCAATGATGCAGCATTTTTAACTTTCCATCTCTAACCCTAGCGTATATTTGTTGCCAATGAACCTTATACACGTTCTCATCATCAACCCATTCCACAAGGTTTTGACTTTTATGCTGTTGCCCAGACTCATCCTCAAACTTTTTATCTATAGTAACGCCTGATTTAGCTGCAGTAACAAGGTGGTGAAAATATATTTTATCTCCTTTTTTTACATCAAAATCTAAACCTTCTGGTAACCACCCTGGTTCTTCATAAACAATCCCATATTGTCTAGCGAATTTATATGGATCAAACTTAATGTCTAACATTATCTCTCTACCATTAAATTCAATGGTGTCATCATAAGGCTTCTCTACTTGAACTAAAAAATAATTTTTTGGTATTCTCATATTAATTAACTTGATATTCTTCTTTATATTCTAAATTGTATTCAACTCCTGTTATTTTAAAAAAAGCTTTCCATAACTCTGACTCCTGCCTATCTTCCATTTTTATAAAAACATTGAATTTTAACATATTATATTTATAGAAATATAGGTCGTCTTGTACTATAGCTGTTATCTTAGCTTTACCTCTCATTATTGGTTGACCTACAACATATGTTATTCCCTCTTTTATATCACCTACCACAACTTTTCTTATAATTCCATTTACTAATTCCATTACGCTTCAAATTTTTTGTTTTTATTAAATAAATTAAACATATGCAGTTTTGCTGCAACTTCTCTTTCTTCTTGCATTTTTTCTATTTCAACATCATCGTGTGGAGACTCAAACAATTTACTTTCTATTATAACCATTAATGTTTCTGACGCTAAATCATCTTTTATATTATGAACAACATCTCCATTTAAATCATTTAATGACTTACCCATCTCTATATAAGAAAAGGCAAATCTTACACCATGGTCATTCTTTAAAGAATCCAATTCTTTTAATATTTTTTTAATTTTCTTGTTTAATGTCATCATAAATTTGGTAATGAACTTTTAACTGTTCTTGATCCTGTATATGTTTTCCATTTATATTAACATGTCCACCATTATCTATTACTTGTTTATCGTTTTCATACTCATCATTCTTTTCTTTATGAATTGCTACCTTTAAAAGTATAAGGTATCCTATTAAATCTGAAACAGTATCTTCTGTTTTGTCATTAATACCTTTGTTTTGTATACGCATTAACTTATCATCTATACGTGCACACAATGATTCTATTGGCGATCCTTTTGAAAATACGTTTGATGGGTTGGTGGCACTGTCTCCATATGCCCTGTTTTTTTCGATTAGAAGGTCTTTCATTTCATCAGTGACCTTAACTATTAAGTCTTCTGTTGTCATATGTATTAAATTAAATTTCTATAAATATACAAAAAAAAAGGCTACAAAAAGTAGCCCTAATTTAAAAGTTATGAACAGAGTTATATACTAGCAACAAAAAGTTCTAAATCTATAGAGCCTGAAACAGAGTCTGCTGTTATGCTAGACAGCCCCTCTAGGGTTTGACCACTTATATCAGCATAGTCATCAACACCAGTTGTTGCTGGAGTAGACATTATGTAACTAGCACCAGGATCTACTCTTACAGTAAAGTCAGTTGAATTATCACCTTCTATATTTAACATCACAGCTTGAGCTCCATCTAAATTTGTTATTCTTAAGTATCTAACAGAAGTTCTAGATATAGTTCCACTTCCCCAGTTTGTTCCAAAACCAATTAAAGCTGTTTCTGTAGCTGTTACAGTGACAACTCTAGAAAAAATTTCATTTATACCTGTAAAAGACAGTGTTTTAATTCCACCATATTTATTTCCATGAAGTGATATATCCTCTTTTATTGTTGTTGTTAATGTTGCCATAATACTAATCTATACTAAATTTCTATTTATTTTTTGATAATGAACTGTCAAGTATCTAGCTGCACCAGTTCGTGTTGTTACACCTATTTGTGGTACAAAATGTCTACCAGTATGTAATGCTGAACCTGAGGTTGTTGTTGTTGCTGCTACCCTACCATAGATATAAATATCAGAATCATCAGGAAATTCCTTTGTTTGAACAGCAGTTATAGTTATGCTTGTAGCAGAAGTTACAGCAGTTACTGTTCCCCAAGCAGCACCTGCATTGTTTGTTATAATATCACCCACAACAATCTGAGTTGTAGCATCTGTTCCATCAACAGTTATAACATGCGAACTACCACTAGATATATTAACTGCCCCATTTACATTAACACCAGTATCACCAACTCCTGATATAGTGGTTAAGCCATATTGAACACCATTTATATAAGCCTTAACTGTTCTGTCAGATCCTATTTCAATTTTAAATTTATAAGTAGCCCCCTCTGTTACCACTAAACCTAAATTAGTGACATAGTCAGTTCCATTTACAGAATAAACAAAATGCCATGTAGTTGTTGTGCTTTGGTATCTCAACATATCAGTTGCAGCAGCATTATCTGAATCGTAATAAAAATAAGCAGCATCCACAAATTGTGAGTGATTATGTTCTGCATCTAAATAAGATGAGTCGTGGCCATCAATGGTGGCATCACCACCCAAACCTGCTACATACCTTACAGTATTTTTAGCAGTTGCTGCAGTGCCATGTAGAGTTACAGCACATTCCCAAACAACTTCGTCATCTGTACCCCACCCTATATTATGCCAAGCTGATTGATTAGTGTCAACATGTGGCATTATAAACATCTCATCATTGTCTGTAGTGTCAGTTGTTAATAATATACCAGATCTTTGTGAATCAAAAGTACATAGAGCAGATGTATTACCATCACCTTGTATTTCAAAGTTTCTATTAGCAATTACCCTAGTTGCCTCAGATGTGTTTGCTAAATCAGCATTTATACCTGGTTTTTGATAGAAGTATTCTTCTAACTTATATTTATCTGATGGAGAAATTACATTTGCTGCAGTTACACTACCTGTACATGTTATATCACCAGTAACATATAATGCAGACGATGGAGAAGTGCTATTAATTCCAACATAACCATTACTAGTTATTCTCATTCTTTCTGCTGGATCTGAACCATTTTCAGTCGTGCTAAAAGACAAATAAGCATCTCTAGTTGTAGCATCAGATGTCCAATCTAATTCAGAACCTGCAGATATTCTAGCTGCTGTTTCTACTGCAGGAGTAGAAGCATCGTAATAATACTGATTAAACAAGATGCTACCTGTTGTTCCATCCATGTCAGCAGCATTAGTTTTGTTGGTTATTGCTAATATATCTGTATTTGTTTTAGCAGTTCCTGTTTCTCTTATTTCTAAAGTATTGCTTGGGTCTGTTACATTTTCTCCTATACCTATTCTTTTATTTGAACCATTAACAGAAAATAGAGTTTCAGAATTTGCATGTATATCAAACGCTTGAGCAAGATTTCTTGATTCAAATTTAAACTTTTTATCAGCATCTCCAAAATGTATAAATCCAGTAGAAACAGTATCTTGACCTATTCCTATTGCACCTGATCCTGCTGATGCACCATTCATTATAAGAACAGCTCCTGAGTTAGAGTTTGCTGCAGGATTACTAGATATGTAGTTTTCATTTGCTTGAACAGAAGTGCTAGATGTACCACCACCAACAGTTCCAACTGGATTACAGTCTCCTATGCAAAAAGCATATTGACTTCCCTTACCAACTAAAAACGATGCATTGCCATTATCTACAGTAATAGCTTGACTTGATCCTGCGTTTATTTGTAATTTACCAACAGCAGGGGTTACACCTATACCAAGGGTAGTTGAAACTTTTACCTTATCTGTAGCTATAGATAAATCACTATCATTTCCAGCTCCATCTTCAACAGCAGTTAATGTTGCTGAAAGAGTAGAGTCACTAGCAGTTTTTAATAAACTAGTGTATCTGTTAGCTATTGTTTGTCCACTTAATGTTGCCATATTCTAAATCTCTACTCCAAAGTTTAATATCATTAATCTAAACTTTGCACAACTTGTTTTTTCACAAGAACTGCAAAGACAATACTTTAATTCAAATACAGTTATAGTGCCAAGCCTTACAGACACACCATATTTTTCTTTTTTATTTCCAGCTTTCCAAGAGTTAATCCAATTCATAATTAATTAAATTTTGCTAACATTATATTATCTATACTTGCTTGTACTTCTTTTTTATTTGCTTCTAATTCAAACATTATATTTGCCTTAAACCTATCTTTCTCCTCCCCACTTTCAAATATAATAACAGTTGGTATCGAAGTAACTTTATATTTTTCTTGTAAATCAGGGTGCTTTCCTATGTCTACTCTATATTTTTCGCAATCATTTAGTTTACTTAATTCTGCAAACTCATTAGAGCTATTCCAATCAACCCAAAACTCAACAGCAACAATGTCTTTAGCTATTTTGTTTTTAAAATCATTAGGGTTTAAAAAGTCTTGAGAGCAAGCTTTTAAACTAATGAATAAAAAAAACAACAAGAATATTAATAGTTTTAAATCTAAATATTTCATATTATTTCATGTTATCTAACTTATTTCTAAGATATTTCATGTCTTCTTTTATTTCTTTAACGTCCTCCTCTGTTTTTAAAATTGAAGCTCTTATATATTCATCTTTCATTTTGAACTCCATTTTAGTAACCTCTGGTTTGGGAGGCTCAGGTAAAAGTTTAGCCTCATCAATATCAGCCTGTAAAGTAAACCACATACCAACTAGAGTAGCTATTAATACAGATATACCACCTAAAGTCTTAAGACTTACTTGAAACTTAGAATCTTCTGATAGTTCTTTCATTATTTATTTTTTAACAAATTTTCTACTATTCATTCCTCCACCTTTCATATAACCCATCTTATTTCTAACTTTTTTAGGTAGTTTTTTTAAACCTTTACTTCCTTCTGGAACAGCTTTAAGAGAACCACCATCTTTATATTTAGTAACTCCACCATGCTTCATTTTACCCATAGCTGATCCTGCACCACCACCTGCAGCTCCACCTGCCATCTTAGCAATCATTCCCATCATAGCTTTTCTCTTTTTTAGTTTAACTTTTCCACCCTTCTTCATTCTCATTGATTGAGGAGTGTATTCTTCGTTATCCTTTTTTTGAGTTTGAGGAATATATTCTCTTCTTTCCTCTTTTTCTGGAACTTTAGTTGGTTCAACTTTTGGTCTTCCTTCTTCTGGAAGTTTTGTTGATTTAGCCAAACTCTCTACTGTTGTAACCTTAACTGGCTTTATAGATAATGGAGTTTGCTTTCTTCCATTTTTATTATCTTTTACATCTTCCTTTGGTTCTTCCTTTTCTTTTTTATCCTCTATAGGATTGCCCTTAGAATCAACTTTAATTTTGTCTGTTTTTATTGGACCAACTTTAACTACTTCTTTTTTAGCTAAGTTTTTCTTTTTTTCAAACTCTGCCATTCTTTGCTCATAGTCAGAAGTCATAGTTGGAGTAAGATTTTTATCTAGAGAACTTCCCTGTGGTATAACCATTGAGCTTCCACGCCAATTTAATACTTTTTCTCCTTTTTCATTAAAACTTACTGAAAGAGAGCCACTACGAAAAATATCTTCCCACTTATACTTGCCTGGTCCAAATGGAACGTCTTTAAACCAATTAAGTTTATTAGCTTTTAGTGTTTCTCTATCTGCTTTTGTTAAAGTAAATCCACCTTCATTATATTTTGGAGTTCCACCCTTTGCGTATTTTTTTAAAATTTTCATTTTACTATTATTTATTTTTTTTTGATTTATTTTTTTGCCCATCTTTAGTTTCAGTGGTGTATGATTTACCTTTCCACTTAAACTTTTTAGCACCTGCTCTTTTTGCAGCAGCAAAAGCCTCACCAAAGGTTAATTGATTTGGGTCAGCGTCTCCAGCAGGTCCATATACCTTATTGTCCTGAACTTTTCCTCCTTGTCTATATCTGGTAACCATTCCCCTTTCTTCTTCAAACTTACCTTTACCACTTCTTATCTTGCCCTTTCTACTCTTTCTAGATAAGGTCTCTCCTGACTCAGATCTAAATGAATATGGATTTGGATTGTATATTTTAAACTGGTCATAGTCTCGCAATCTTCCTGAACCCTTTCTAACTTTTAAACCAAGTTTATCTTTAAGGTTTTTATACCATCTCCTTGGAGATATTCTTCTTCCACCAGTGTAAGTTAGGCCCCTTTCTTCTCTAGCCTCTTGTCTAGATTTTTTTCTCATTGTTTTTCTAAACTGTCTTTGCTCTTTTTTATTGGCCCTCATTTGTTGTCTCTCCATTCTTCTTTCTGACCTAGCCTGTTGTCTAGAATATTTTTTTCTACTTTTTTCTGACATTGAATCAGATCTTTTTTCTTCTATAGCCCTTCTTTTTTCTGCCCTCTTTTGTTCCTTCGCTTCCTGTTTTGCAATTTTTTCTTTATTCCAGCTAGAAAGATACTGACCTCTCTCAGAGGGTTTTACTATAACATTCTTTTTTTCTTTTTTCTCCTCAGAAGGTTTTACTATTTCATTTTCTTTTTTTTCATCTTCCACCTTCCCACCATTAGAGTATTTTTTTAAAACTTTCATTTTTATTTCTTTTTTCTGTTAACTCTAGGTTTCCCTATAGCGATTATAATTGCCACTCCCTTTTTGTTTGCTTTAACTTTTCCACCATGTTTGTACTTTATAACAGGATTCTTTATAACAGGATTATCTTTAGAGTCTTTTTCTAACTTTTTTTTCATCAAGTAATCATTTTTATCAAGTCCTTCTTTCCAAACTTTCTTCATCTTTCTCATTAACCTACGATTCTTTCGAGTGTTAATTTTATTTTTCTTCTTTTTTCTTTTAGGTTTAACTATAGCACCATTCTTAGCATCTTTACCTAAGTTAGCTAAAGGCCCATCTCCATCACCTTTTAATTTGTCAGCAAGACCACCACCATCTCCTTTGATTTTAGCTAAAGGTCCATCTCCATCACCTTTCTTTTCACCTATGTTTTTAGCTAATGCACCAAGGCCCTTTCCTTCGCCTTTTGGCTTTCCTAAAGCAAGAGCACTTCCACCTTTATCTCCACCACCTATGCTAGAAACTTTTCTTTCCTTTAAACTAATTGGAGTTTGATCTCTTTCAGATTTTCTATTTGCTTGAGCAAATGCTTTTGGCTTTTCTTCTGGCATTGCATTTGGTTTATTTCCTTGCTCTCTAGCTTTAGCATCAGCCACAGCTTGCCTATTTCTTTCTATTCTTTGTTCCTTAGTTCCACCAACAATATTACCTGCTTTGTTTGTACGAGTCATATTTCCTTCTTCGTCATAAGACCTTGTAGTTCCTCTCATGGCATCATGTTTTTCACTAACCCCCCTTCTTTGATCTCCACCCATATCATCTGAACCTATACCAGTTTCTGGATCAGTCTGTGGGTTAAAGTCTGAAACCTTGTCTCCTTCATTATCTCCCTCTTCCCAATCTTCTCTCCACTTTACTACACAGTTTCCATCTGCATCTAAAACTTGACCTTCTGGACATGTTTTGCCTTCTGGAGCAGCGTATTCTGCTTCCTCAGAAGATCCTTTTCTTGATGCTAGAGCTGACCCCAATGCAGCACCTGCTGCCATTCCACCAGCTCCTTCTCCACCACCACCTGGCATATATGGAGAAACACTAGCTCCTGCCCTTTGAGATTCATAATATCTTACTCCACCACCTTCAGCGTAGCTAGGAATAGACATACCTGCCTTTGCATCTTCATAAATTATTGGTAAATCGTTTTTCTTAGCATAAGCTTTTGCTTGTGCTATACCCTTCTTGGTGTATGGGAATTTCTTTTTTCCTACTCTTGGCATTTTATAATTTTGCTTCTTTTTGTTCTAATATATTATAGAATCTAGTTATCATTATTTTACCCCTGTGAGAAATCATATATTTCCTGGCTCTATGCCTGGCCCTCTCTTGGTAGATTGCAAGATAACCCTTTTTTAGCAAATCTGGCATATTTCTAGTCAAAAAAGTCATTGAACACTTATATCCTTTAGATATGTCAGTGCCTGTGAAATACTTTAAGTCGTACACAAAGAACAAAAATTCTACATCTGAAATCTTCAAATTGTAGTTGTCTCTAAAGTAAAACAGAGTATCTCTATAATACTTTAAATAGTTTCTTTCCTTCATTTAATTAAAATATAATTACAAATATAGATAATTATTTGTTATATTTGACAATAAATAAATGATAATCTTAAAAATTAGAAAAAATGAGTTTACATACAGTAAGGGTTACTCCAGCTACTCACGCCAGTGAAGTTGAAAATGGAGAGATAATATTCATTCCAACAGAGATACCTAACGCATGTCCTAGAAATGGCACATCAATGCTTAAGCAAATTAAATGTCACATTTTAGATGACCATGCTTCAGATATTGAATTATTATTTTTCTCAAACAGTGCATCTATGGAGGCTATTGGTGCTGCTGGTGCTAAATTTATTTTTGGTGGTGGTAATACAACTGACACTCTTATAGAACAAGCTGGAGTTTTAGGTGATATTATGTTGGACGCATCTGTTGGAGTAGCAGGAACTGCAGTAAGTAATCAAGATGGTATACATCACGAAGTTAAAGATTATACAGGTAGTTTAATACACATTGTTAGAAATATAAATCTTCCTGTTAACCCAGGTAATCTAACATCTGTTGGAACAAGCACGCCATCATCAATATATTTTGCAGGAATTGCGACAGGTACTCACACATATACTGCTGCTGGTTTAGTTTTTGAGTTTGTATTTGAATACTAAAATTTTATTAGATGGGTACAAAAACAATTACACCCAGAACTAATAACGATGGGCAGATAGGTTCATCTTCCAAGTATTGGGATAAAGGATTCTTCAATACACTTCATGTTAATGACCTTCATACAGCCTCCTCATCAACTCTTTCTGCTAATGGAATATCTGTAACAGCAAATTCAGGAATTATATTTGAAGGTAGTGATGCTGATGAATTTGAGGCAGTGGTTACTGCTGCAAACCCAACAGCAGATAGAGCAATTCTTTTCCCAGATGCAAGTGGAGTAGTTTCTCTATCTGATACAACTTATTCTGCTGGAACACTTTTAGATTTATCAACAACAACATTTAATGTAGATTTAACTGAGGCTGCTGCTGCTACTATCGCTGCTGGAGATAATATCATATTCTTAGATGGTGGTGCTTCAGGAACACACGCCAAAGGAAGTATTAATGATGTAGCAACCTTATTCGCAGGAACTGCAGCTTCTACAGGTTTATCTGCTAGTAGTGGAGTTTTATCTGTCACTGATCTACATCCAGTTGGTGTTGATGGTTCTTCTGGAGACCTACTTGCTGATGGTGGTGATGGAACAATAGTTAATCATGGTACAATATCTATAACTGGTGACGCAACCAGTGGTCAAATGATAGCTATTGATGCTAGTGCTGTATCAACTGGTAATGCTATAAGAATTACAGACTCAACATACGAGAGAGCTTCTGGACACATTGAATTAAATATAACAGATACTGCGACATCAACCACTAATAGGGGTGGTAATGGTATAATGAAGGTTCAGTATAATAGACCAGGTACTCACCCAGTAGCTGCTGGTCAATCACTAACTTCTATTGGTACTGAAATTAGAATGGATGATAATGCAACAAATGTTGGTACATCAGAGATAACAGGATTAGACGTGCATTGTGACTTTGCTAGTGCTAATGGAACAACCACAGCAACTGGTATTGTTACTAGAGTTGGTGGAGGGGATACTAATCAAGACATTAAAATGATAAACGATGCTGATGATACTGAATTTGCTACCATTAAAACTGGAGCTGGAGGAGTGTGCAGTATTGAGACTACCTCTGATGATGCAACTGGTCACATCACACTAAATGCTGATGGGAACATTACTTTAACGTCAGGAACTGACCATCACAATTACACGTCTATAAAAAGACGTAAAATGACTGTAACAAGTAGCACTGACCATGACCATGATGGAGATGTTGTTTACTTTGGGGCTGGTTCTTCTATAGCTCAAGGAGATATATGTTATTTAGGAAAAGATGGAAGTAATAATGCAACATGGTTTAAAGCTCAAGCAGACGCTGAAAGCACATCAACTAGTTTACTTGCAATATGTTTAGGAACAGACCCTGCTACAGATGGTATGTTATTAAGAGGTATGGTAACCTTAGACCACAACACTTCAGATAATAATTTTGGAAACCCAGTATATTTATCAGACACATCAGCAGGAGATGCAGATATGACTGCCCCTGCAGATAATAATGAAGTGGTAAGAGTAATAGGTTATAAGATGGGTAATGATGATGAAATATGGTTTTGCCCAGATAACACATGGGTAGTAGTAACAGCTTAAGATATGCCAACAGTAGTATTACAACCATCATCATCAATTGCTTCAGGTAATTTTAATAACAACGCTGGAAGTGGTTTTGATGTTACAAAAATAAACGACTCAAGTAACTCCACGTATGTTTTTAACTTTACAGCAAATCAAAGCTTTGGAGTTCACATGGATGATACAAGTGGACTAAGTGGTGCTACATTTAATAATTTTGTCGTCACAGCAGTATTCCAAAAACATGGAGGAAGAGGGGCTGATGGTAGTTTTACAGTAGATATAGGAGATGGTTCAAATGCAGCATTTTTTGGTAGTGTTTCTGATACGACTTTTGTTACAACAAACGCAACTCCCACAACTATCTCCTCTAGTGCAATTGCTTTTCATGGTAGTATTACTGATACTAAGGTAGATGACATGCGTCTTGTCGTGGTCACAACTGATAATACTCAAGTAAGGTTTTTTCAACTTTATGTAACAGTTGACTATACTGCTGCACCATCAGGATTTGGCCATGAAGTTAATAATGTGGCATCAGCAAGTATAGCTAAAGTGTCAGGTGTTGCAACAGCTAGTATTGCAAAAGTAATAGGTGTTGATTAATTAATTTAATCAAAAATTCGTATATTTACAGGTAAAACAAAAAACAATGAAAAATATAATAATACTGTTTCTCTTAATTAATATTTGTGCACAAGCACAAATTCGAGATTTTTTCAAATACTCCACTTTATACACGTCAATGACAATGAGCACCCCTTTTACAGAAGGTGAAGATTACATGGCTGTAAATAGAGGTTATGAGAACGTAACTGAAATTAACCCCTATGACTACAATTTAACAATAGGTTTAAGAAAAATAGCAAGATTTGATTATGAATACAAAGTTAAGACATGGTATTATGGGACTGAAAAAGCTGTTGCAGACAATGTTACTATTGGTAATGCTGTTGGTTGGGAGTATCTATTTAATTATTCATTTATACGTAATCGTGGCGATAAATATACTGAGCAAAATTTCTGGCTTAGATACCTTGGAAATTGGTGCGTCACCAAAGTCCAATATAAAGACAACCAAAGAGTAGATTTAAGATATAACTCTTTTGACACTAGGTTCAGATTAGCTAAAAGAAATTGGGATATAACCTTGGGTGGTGTTTTTAGAATACATGATCCATATGGAATCAACCCTATAGAAGACTTCTGGGTTCCAGGCGAACAATCTTTTGCTCAGTTAGCAGGTGAGTTTGGATATTCCACTGAGTTTGTTAATGGTAGATGGCATTGGTTTGATGGTGATGAATTGATAGCTACATCTAACGATGAGTTTTATAAACATTACTTTGGTGATGCAGTAGCATCATTTAATGAAAGAGAATTAGATAAACTTGGTATGCAAAAACAAATAAGTGCTGTCATTGGTTTATCTTACTATAGGTATACAGATAGAATGTGGGCACATATGTGGATTAATTGTATGCCCTTCCACTATGGTCTAGATGACTATTCTTTTGAGTATGGTATAGAAGAGTGGGATAATATCGAGTGGGATGCAGGTATGGTTCTTGGCTCTAGATTAACTAAACATTTGGGATTATTTGTAGAGGGAACTCATATGAGATACTGGATGAAGCCAGTATACGAAGTGAAGTTTGGTTTTAATTATTTAATATTTTAGTTATGAGAAAGTATATTATTGTTTTATTTGTGTTGTTAAGTTGGTTTTTAAAAGGTCAGGAATATGATTTCCAACAATTGTGTTTAGATTGTGCTGCTTCAGGTGGTTTTTATTGTGGAGATGATCCATCTAATTGGACTCAGTATTCTCCTGATGGATGTGTGATACCATCATGGATTAATGACAATTATATAGATTGTGTAGACGCAAGTGATGAAGATGGAGCTGTTCCTACTTCTCCAGAGGACTGTGCACCACCAGTAATTGAGTGTGACACAATATTTGTAGATATTCCTGTGATAGAGTATATAACAGAGTATATAACAGAGTATATATATGAAACTGACACTGTTACTGTTATAGAAGAAGTGGAGGTTCCTTTTTATATATATGAAACAATCATACAATTAGACACAATAATAGAAACAGAGTATATAACAAATATCGTTATTGATACATTTGAGGTAGAGGTTTTAGTTCCTGAATATATATATGTAACTGATACATTGTGGGTAGATGGAGCATTAGATACTTTGTATGTAGATGTGATTGAGGAAGTAGAGGTTGTTGTATATGATACAATAATAGAGACAGAATACGTAGAAATATTTGTTGTTGACACTGTAATAGATTATATTGAGGTTATACAAACAGAATATATAGATTGTGATACAGGTATGCCATGTAACTCTTCTATGGGAGAAATAATTGAGAAATCAAAGAACGATGGTGGTATGTATAATATTCTAGGTCAACCAATACGAAGACCAGAAAGTATATACATACAAGATGGTAAAATTAAATATATAATGAACTAATGTATATTTATAGAGCTAAATTAGATAGGGTTGTTGATGGAGACACTATAGATGTTAATATAGATTTGGGTTTCGATATAACAGT
>TARA_R110002012_G_scaffold40547_6_pt1 | contig 13710 bp, 12 predicted proteins | sample TARA_R110002012 | Tara Oceans TARA_R110002012 (sample SAMEA4396515) | marine metagenome | biome: Westerlies Biome; feature: [DCM] deep chlorophyll maximum layer (ENVO:01000326); material: water (ENVO:00002006), including particulate matter (ENVO:01000060) such as... | depth 40 m
AATGTAGAACTGGTAGAGCCAGCCGATGATCTCGACGTCCTGACAGGCGTCGGCGGTCATGACCTTGCGCGTCTCTGACAGGATGGAGGTCTGCGAGAGCAGATCCTCGGGCATCAGCAGTTCAGTGTAATCGTCGATTTCTTCAAACAGAAAAGGCATCGGCCCGTGCCACTGGTTGCAGGCATGGACCAGCAGCTGCCGGTAAGCTTCGGCCTGCGGATCAGACGACGGAGTGCGGCCATCGAGAAGGGCCGCCACTTCCACAGGGGCACCCTCGGGCAGGTTGCCCGCCATGGCTTCCGCCAAAACCTCGGGCCGGGTCTGCCCTTCGGCAGGAGACACGATACCGACCGCCGTATAGCCATTGGCATCCATAAAGCGCAGCGCGGTAAAGCGGTTGAACCAGGTATAGGCGACCTGTTCGATGACTTGGCTTTTGCCATCGCGGGCAATCGCCTGATCCAGATCCTTCATCGCCTGCGGATGTTGGCGGCGCGCAGCACTGCCGTCGACCAGAACCAGATCAAGTTTGGAGGTCACCTGGTCAATCAGCAGGTTGCGGGCCGCCTGGGCAAACTTCTTCAGCGCGTTGGTATCCATCAGACAATCACCTTCTTGCCCGCGCGGAGTTCCACCAGCAGGGTCTTTTTGAGTTCTTCAAGGTAGCGGTCCAGATCGGCCTCATCGGCAATATAGGGTTGGCTGTAGCCATTCCTGATCTCGGATGCATTCACATAGCTCACAGGGGTCTGGATGGGTGCCTGTGGCGTTTCTCCAAGGCCGGGCCCGCGATCATCTGCCACGGGAACAACTGGCCGTGCGAGAGCCGCAATCTCCGACAGCATCTCCGGCATCAGGCTGCGTCGCACCCCATTGGCCCGATCCCGTAACACGGCGATGCCACTGACTTGGGCCAAGCCATCCGCGTGACGATCGATCCGGGTCTGGATCTTCGTCTGATCCTCGTCCGAAAGCCCCTGGAATTCATCTGTGCTGGCAATCTTCTGGCGCACATCATCAATGGCCTGCGAGACGGATTTGCGCTCATCCAGAACCTTCAAGTCCACCTTTTCCTTGAGGGACAGCAGATCGGATTTCAGGTCCTGAATCGCGGTGCCCTTGAAACAGGCCGGATCGTCGAGAACCGCGCGGATCCGGACAGAGGCGTCGGGATCGATATAGGCAAGGTTTGCATCCTGGCTTGTCAGAAAGGCCAGCGCGTCATCGTAGATCGCGCGCTGAGGACCTGCCATGAAGCTGCGGATCTTGTCCAATACGTCTTCTTTTGCATCAAGCAACATATCTTCCTGCTTTGCAGGTTCGGTCATGTACCAGCCCGGCTGTTTGTCCAACATGGCCGCAACCATGTCCCGCAAGGGCACCAGCGCTTCCATGAACGGATATTGCGTCCGCTGACCAAGGAGGCGGTCCAGGTCCCGGTCCAAATCACGGATCGCCGCAGCCCATTCGATGCCAAGGCTACGGGCATCGGTGCCACCCGCAGGGGTGCCAAAGAGCTCACGGTAAAGATCCTTGGCTGCGCGTTGCTGCCCGGCGGTGTATTCCGTCTGTGGCGTCAACAAGATGTTGCCCAGTACATGCGCGTTCCGCAGGGCTTTGGCCAGTTCATCGCCTTCAAGAACCGTGCTATCAGACCGGGCTTCCAGCTTACCCTTGGCCGTCAGCCCTGCCACAATGCACAGCGTGGCCACGGACGGCCAACCATACGGTTTTGTTCCAAACCGATCGATCAGGGTCTTTACAGACGCACTGACGCCAATCCGGGCCTGCGCCTGGACGTAGTTCAGGATTTCCTGTTCAGGCTCACTCATGCCTCCGGCATCATCGCCGCCAAAAAGCCCACCCTTGGCACTGGCGGCCTTGCCGATCTCGGCTTCGGTATAGGTCACACCGCGCAGCATCGGCAGGTTGACGTAAACCTTGTCGATCAGGATCTGGAAGCCCTTCAGGACCCGCTCCTGCGCATCCTCACCGCCAATCTCAAGCTCATCGCCGCGCACAAACATCCGCGCTTCACCCATCAGGATGCGGAGGCGCATCTCAAGATCCTTGGCCCGGCGTCCGTTTTGCTCACCCTTCTCGGAAACAATCCGGTCCTTCCCCGGCTGGCCGGTGCCGGAGCGGGCTTGACGGATGTACTTGTCCGTCTGTTTGAAGAGCCTCAGATCGCGAATAAAGCGGACATCGGGGGCCAAGACCACAATCAGCTCTTCGCGGGTCATGCTGCGCATGCGCATAGCCTCTGGCGCTGCAGCCTCTTCATTGAATGGCGTGATGGTATTGATCGCCAGCTCGTATTCCCGGCCCAGAAGGTGATCATCAAGCTTGCGGCTGAAGGCATATTCGTGGCCCGTCGCCAGATGCTTGATCTTGCGATGCTTCAGGATGGTATCAAAGACGAGGGTTTCCAGCTCCTTGCTGAGCTCGGAGGGATCGATGTCCTGCGCCTTGATCTCAGCTTCCACATCCTTTTCTTCATCAGTCAGGAACTCGAAGGTCTCGCCATTGCGCTGTATCAACGTATTGCGCTCAAGCACAGACAGCGCTTCTTCGATCTTGCGCCTTTGCTTGGTTTGATCCGCTGTAAAATCGGGCAGCAGCAAGATCGCAATATTGCGGACAGTTGGCTTGAAGCCTTTGACGTATTTGACCAGGAACAGTGACTTCAGGACCCGGACGGCAAAAGGATCATCAAGATTGCGCTCGGCAATCTGGATCGATTGCTGGACCGAGGATTTGAGCGCGGTGCGAATACCCTCAAACATCAGATCGAACGTCGCCAACCCGCCGACCTCCTGATCGGCCAGCTTCTTGGCCACCTCCTGGAAAACGCCCAGCATGGACCGCTCGCCCACAGAGCTGTGCTTGCCCTCAAAGGCGTTGTGCTGGGACAGCGATGTGAGGGCCATCTGGAACAAATCGAATTGATAGGCCGGAAACGGATAACTTGCGATGAAGTGATCCCGGTCACGGTAATTCTTCAATTTCTGCGACCCATCCGTAAAATCGAACAATGTCTTGAAATTGTTTTCTTCACGGTCGTGCAGCGTGCCCAGCCGTATCTGACCATCTTGCGTTTTGGACAAGAGGCGTTTCTGGATGACTTCGGCGACATCGGCCGAGTTCAATGGCATGCGATTGGAAAACCGCGCCTGAATCTTGGAGAAGTCGTTTTCCTGTTGCGCTGTCAGATCGCCAACCACATCCGTCAGAGCCTGCTGCGCCGTGACAATCACCCAGGCCTTACCATTGCACTTCGTGTTGAGGCTTTCGGCCACGGTCTGCAGGTTCGTCATCAGCTTGACGTTATCCGCCACATATTGGCCCACTTCATCGACAAAGAAGTTCAGCCGGAAGTTTGGCACCTGCCTGTCAATCCAGGTCTTGATCGTGTTTGCGAAGTCTTCGATCGAGATCTTCGTATCTGTGCGGTATCTGTCGAGAATACCCTTCACGTCCGCCGGATCACTCTGCGTCGCACTGGCATAGGCCTCAGCAATCTTGCCACCCCGGAGCTTCGCGATTTCGCGCCCGGCCTCCCAAGGCTCGCCTGCGATCTGCGCATAGCGCTCTTTGAACGTGGTGAATTGGCCGATCTGGTCCAGATCACGCTCGAATTGGGCAATATGCGGGATCTTGCCATAGTAGCCGCACATCTCGTCAAAGACTTTTTGGAACACCGAAAGCAAAGCATCCGTGTCCGTCTTGGAAATCACGTCCGCCTTCTGATCGATATTGAACAAGATCGATTTTGACGGGATCGCCACCGCCTTGCGCAGCGCGCCCAGCAACATCGGATCCCCCTTGAGCTTGTCATCGAAGATGTCAAAGGCCGTCGATCCATCAACCTCACGGTTTTCTAAAAGCAGCGCCAGCATTTTCAGCAGGTGCGACTTACCCGACCCGAAGAAGCCGGAAATCCACACGCCATTGGCCGTATCATAATTGTTATAGGCGTCCAGGAACTGCCCAAGCCGCTGCCCGATCTCTCCCGTGATCACGTATTCATCAAGCTCGATGCGCAGGCTGGCTTCATCATCAGCCTTGATTACGCCATCAATGGCCCGGTCGACCGGTTTTTCGAAGATTTGTCGCAGTGCAATGGACATGGATCAGACCTCGTAATTCAAGATGTTAAATGCGCGATAATATTTGTCGTCATGCAACCGACCAAAGAGATCGAGAGACGCGCCCGTGGCCAGGGCGTGGGTATAGCTCCCAGGGAAGAACAGCACTGTCGGGCGATCTTTCGCGGTGCTTTGCAGGTTGTTCAGCACGTTGTGGGACCGGATGTAGGGATAGACCTCTCCCACACCTGACAGAAAGATCACGTCATGCGGGGTCGCGGCAATCGCATTACCGATCTTGGGGATCAAATGCGCCTGCGGGTCGAGGACGCTTTGCAGGAGTTCCTTGATCTCGCCCTTGTCCGTCTCGGCCTCGATATCGAGGATTTCATCAAGAATGCCCCGGTCACGCAGAATGTCGAAGGCCAGATCATACAGGCTGAGATCCAATACCTTGACCCCGGCATGTTCGATGCGGGTCACCAGAGCCTTGCGATCCTCAACCATCGAAAGTCCTTCCTGTGCGGGATAGGGACAGATGAAAAACGGCACCTCATTGCCAAGGCCCTGCTTGGTCAGGAAGCGTTCACTGGTCACGACGCGAAACAGATGTTCAGATCGTTCCTTTGGGGTCATTACATCACTCATGCAACGGCCTCCTCAACTGCTACCCCGGGAAACACAGCCAGATCAGCCGGTCTGGTTTGCGCAATCAGCGATTTGACGCGCGAGGTCAGGTACGCGGTTTGAATGGTCCCGTCTGTCGATAGGATGTCCGCTTCGCGCATCATGCGAAACAAAACCTGGCGCAGCTTCAATCGGGTCGAATTGCTCATCTCCGCCAGTACGGGATGCCATTCGGCTTTTTCGTCCCAGAACATGTCAAACGCCTCCAAAGGCAAATCCAGCCGATAGGACAGGTGCCGGTCCCGCAGCACCTGGATGGCAAACTCCCCAACAAATCGGTACGCGCGGCAGGCTGCCAGCCAGAGAAGGGCCTGCTGCTCGGTGCGATCATCCGTCTGGGTCAAGAGCGCCAGTTCATCATCCGTCAGGGTCGAGATACGGTTGACGATTTCCCGAAGTGTCCTTTGTTGCGATGCGGTTTTGGGCAGGGATACTATCCCTTCGGCCATCGCACGCATAATCGTGTCGTCCCACGGTTTCGCTAGATCATGCAGACGCGCGACTTCAATGCTCTCATTCAGGAACAGGCCGCCAGTCGAAAAGGACATTTTGTAGGGACGCAGGTCTCTCCTTACCAAGGCACAGGCCTCCCAAGGGCACCAAACACATCATCCGCATTGGTCAGAACGATTTGCTGTTCGTTTGGTGGTCGTACCGTTGGCCCTGTATCAAGGCCCAGCCGCTTGAGCGCATAAAACAGCAGTGCACGACGCACAGGGATCTGCGCCCTGCCATCTTCCATACCATAATCCATTTCAATGGCACGCTTTTGGGTGTCAGAGAGCTCGGGGTGCGGGCCAATCTCAAGCACTACTTCGGTATGCCAAGCCTCATCCGAGTTCGGGTCTGCCGTAGACGACTGTATTTCTCCCACCTCGACAATTCGCGACAGCAAGAAATCTTTGAATACGGCGTCATTCTGGCAAAACGCCCGTGCGTGCCAGCGAAACCCATCGAACGCGATAGCATGGGGTTCGATCCAACGCGCGCTTGGCTCAGGCCGCGACATGGACTGATATGTAATTTGCAGAGCAGAACGCGCGTGAATAGCCGCCAGGACATCGCGCAAAGTTTCCGCCGCAACACCTCGGACGGGTGTAGGCGCGGCACCAAAACTCGGGAAGTAACTGATCCAGCTTTGCTCAGCGCTCACCAGCCCTTGATCGACAGCACGGATCTGCGCGAAATACTCCTCAGCATCCGGCTTCATATACTTCGGCTTGAAATGTTTCCCACGCAGATAGGTCCGCAACCGCTTGTCGTAGACAAGGTTGCGCTTTGCCTGATCAATATAGGCATTCAGATCAATTGATGCCTGCTGTGTTGATACGCCAAACGCGTCCACCAAATCCCCGCGATTGATGCGCCCCTGCCAAAACAGGCGGAACTCGATAAATTCGTACCGTCGCTCGACACTCCAGTTCAGCTGCTTACCTTTCTTGCGAGTCACCTTGCTCCCCCACCTATATGTCGCTTCACTACATGCGTCCAGTTTTTATATTGACTCACAAACCGGACCAAAGGACCCTAGAAGGGCAAAGGTGCCGATTCGTGACGAGCCTGTCACGTTAGTAGACGTATAACAAACCTGGGGGCTCACCCCAATATAACCCTCCCGGTTTGCTCGCGGGAAGGGAAAAGGAATATTCATGCAAACTTTCTCCAAAGCCGCAGCCGCTGGGCTCACAATCGCAATCGCCGTTTCAGGATGTACCGAGCTGGAACCCCTAGCCGAATACCGTCCCGTTGTTGATCCATGGCGTACAGACCAAGTCCGCTTCGAAAGTGACCTTGAAGCATGCCGGGCTGTCGCCATCCAAGTTGAGGCCGATTACCAAAAACGCCAGCAAGAACAACTCGGCGCAAACCTGATGGCAGGTCTCGTTGTTGGTGCGCTTACCGGGGCAGTCGTGGGCAGCGGCTCCAATTATCAAAGCGAACTCGTTGCCTACGGTGCCGCAAGCGGCATGGCCGCAGGTGCTGCCAGTAACGAATACACCCAAGACCTCGTTAAATTTGGGCCGCGCCGGATTGTCGACCGCTGCATGGCGGACCGCGGCCACAAGATCTTGAATGACATCGGTCGCGGCTAGGCTGCAAGCAGAGAGAGGGTTTTCAACATGAACAAATTACGCACGCTCACCACAGCCCTGATGCTGAGCACCTGTCTAGGCGGAGCCGTGTTCGCGCAAGATGGCGCGGCGCTGAACGCCGAAATCGCTACGATCGAAAGCCAGATCACCGAAGTCGAGGCAACAATCGCCAACTATGACGGCGGGTTAATCCTGGCACTGGCTCAAAGCCGCAGGGAAGCCCTCCTTCTCTTGCGTACAGTTGTGCAGAGCCGACAGCAGGCCGAGGCTGGCGGTGCAACCATCGAGGTTACATTGCCCGCTGTTGAGCCAAACCCCGAGCGCGCCGAACAGCTGCTGGGGGAAATGGCTGCCCAGCAACGGCTCGTTGAAGGCGCGCAGCGCGAAGCCGCGTCATCCGGCGGCTTGATCCAGGCCCTGGCCCTCAGCCGGGTCGAGACAGAAAAGCTCACTCTCGCCCAGCTGCAGATGGCATATCTGCAGGCACGCTACGGCATCGCCTTTCCAATGACGCCAAACGTGACAGCATCAGCACCGCCAAGTTCGGAGACCACGGCTCCTGCGGCGACGACCGAAGGTGACGATGTCGCAGGTGCAGCATTACCTTGGGCAGACCCAGATCATCCTGACATCGATTACAGCCTGGTCCCATTCGAGCAGGCGCATAATGAGGGTGATCAGATTTCTGGCTGGTGGGTGATTAATGAAGAACGTGCTGCGATCGACGACAGCCCAACCGTAATCACGATAAATTACTCCGCCTATGACGCGCGCAGCTATGGCGGTCTGACGGCGCTACTCGCCCAATGCCGCGAAGGCACAACCTCAATTGTGTTTGTGCAAGACGACTACCTGATAAGTGCGAGCCGTCGAGATTCCTTTGACATTACTTACCGGATCGACAGCGCACCTGCGCAATCCACCCGCTGGAGCGAATTGACCAACAATAAAGGCGCTGGCCTGTTTGGGACTGGATCTGAAGACTTTCTGCGCAGTCTTTACAATGCAGAAAGCTTCTTCATCCGCCTGACTGACGGAAACGGCCAGAGCCATGATGCTGAGTTTGATCTCGCGGGTATTCAGGATACGACAGAAGCCGTTGCCGGAGCCTGCGGCTGGTCCACGCTTGAGCTCTCACGCGATGATTATCGCGCCATCCAGACTTTGTTGAACGCAGGCGGGTTCGAGGCCGGTATACCTGATGGCGTCTGGGGCAACGGTTCACGCAATGCCATGCGCACATTCCAAGAACAAAACGGGCTTCCAACAACCGGTGCACCCGACAGAGCAACACTCAAAGCGCTGGGCGTACAGCCTGGCCAATAAATCAACCCAGCCAACCAGCCAATCCAAAGCGCAGAGGGATGCCCCCTCTGCGCAGTCACCTGAAAGGGACACATCATGGAATTCATCATCGTCGGCGCAATTGTTTTCGGACTCATCGGGTTCTTCATCGACGGCGGCAAAGGCGCGATTTGGGGCGCTCTGCTTGGGCCCATCGGCTTGATTATTGCCGCAATTCTAAAAGGGAAGTGAGTTTTGGCACGGGCGCTATATTATTGGAGAAAGTTTCCCAGCTTATCTCGGTGCCTGTTAATCGTGAAAACTGGCCGTGGCGGAGCAAGTGCCAACTAGCGCCGAGGAGGCGGCTTTCCAAAATTTGGCCTTAACATAGCTCATTAACGCGAACGGCCCGGAGCGGACCGTGGTGCTGAACGGCGCGCATGACCGGTTCCCGATGTGGATGCCACAGTGGGCAGCGATGTGATCACGATTTCTTAGGACAACTTGCTAAATATGCTGCACAGTGCCATATCATTGGGCAAACAAAGGCTGAAGGAAACCAACCATGTCGTATGATCCGCGCAAAGCTGCGCAGACCATTGCATACTTTTCTATTAAGAATGGGGGTAAACCGCTTCACGTCGTGAGAGCGGTTAAGTTGGTGTATCTTGCGGATCGTGAAAGCACCGCTCGGTCAGGTTTTCCGATTCAAGATGAGACCCGCGTTTCAATGAGGCACGGTCCAGTAAATTCTTCTACATATTCTTTCATTAATGGAGAATATGATCCGACGACTTGCGGGTGGTCTGATTTTCTAAGTGATCGCTCAAATCATCGTGTTGGGCTTTCTCGGCCGGATTTGTCTGAAGACGATTTGGACGAATTGAGCGAAGCTGAGATTCAGGTCCTTGATTTAGTTTGGGAACAGTTTGGTCCTATGAACACATGGGCGTTGCGCGACTGGACCCATGATTCAGACAACATTCCCGAATGGGAAGATCCGGGCAATTCATCGTTTGAAATTCCCCTGGAGCGCATGATGCATTCGCTTGCCATAGAGGAAGCAAACGCACATGCCGAAACTGTGAAAAGTTTGGGCTACGCGAAACATCTTGTTAAGAGTCTTTAAGCTTGGATGCCAATCTACCGTGCGGGAACGCTTCTCATACCCTCTGGCCCTTCGCATGATCCCGATTTGAAGCATCTCCATGTAGTTTGTAACGATACAGACGATGACGGGAACAATTTGATCGTCCCGGTTGCTTCTTGGACCAATGATCTCTGTGACGACACTTGTATTCTTTTACCGCATGAACATGATTTTGTGCGGCACAAGTCTTGGGTGGTTTATCGGAACTGCACAATTGTTGCAGCCTCGGGTTTGGAACGCGGGATTGTAGAAATGCAAATTGCCCCACATGCTGACATGAACGCAGCTGCGTTCCTGCGTGTTCGCAACGGTGTCTGCCGGTCAAAGCATACACCAAGGAAAATCAAACGATATTTTGCGTGTACATAGTGTGTTACAACTTTCGAACCAAGCGGACTTAACAACGGTGGGCACCTTCGTTGGCCCCACTTTGATCACAAGATCGCTTTGCTGGCGTTTCATGTCTATCCCGACGAGCTGCCGCGGGGCCTAAGATAAGGTCGATGTATCCAGTGCCTCATTCCTGCGGCTAGAAAGCACTTGCCATATCCACATGAGGCTGCCTCGGCTGAATCTCGTGACCTGCCGTTCCGCGCATATCTGGTCAAAACAATCCCCGGAGAGGTTTTCCGAAAATAGGATGGTGTCGCCGATGGTGCAAGGTCAGCTTCACCCCGTCCGCGCCTATCAGTGCCAGCCGGACCATCCACGCTATCACAGTTTTCGTAAAAGCAACTCTCTAAGCATAACCGTCGTTGGTGCAAGTCGCAGTGAAGGTCCGTTCGCCGCCCTGCGTATCTTATGCTGCGATCGCGAAGATCGGGCCAGCTGCCTCTCAACTTCGAGCCAATTTATGAAGCCTAAAAACTTCACCCCGAGTGACTGATTCAAGATATGACAATCTGTTTTGATAGCGCCACATGTTTCAGATCAGGGGTTTTCACCTCATAGCCGTCTCTGTTACGGCACCTATCTCCCTCTCGCCATCCATTCATCGAGAAATGACGCGATCGCTTTAAGTTCGGGGGGCTCTGCAGAATCAGCAGCGCGCAAGTCATCCAGTGCGGCCTGCGCTTTTTCGAGGGTCATCCACTCGGTTTCCGGGGCGTCAGGCGTGGACCACTTTTCTCGCAGGTAGCTGTTGAACAGGACCGTCTCTTCTGCATTCAACAGCTCGGGGCTGTAAAATGCTACGAGCCGCCGTCCAAGCTGGCGCAACCGCGTATCTGACAGGCTGGCAACAATTTCTTGTCGACGCGGCCAAGGTGCGTGCTGAAACTCCTGCAACAGCTGTTTGTCCGCGTTGGAGTAGAACTCGCCGTAAATCTGCCGCTCAACCGGCTTGGGTGGCGCGTCAGGATCCTCTACAAAACGGGCTGCCATGGCCGCTCCCACCCTGCGCCGAAACTCCGGAGCCTCTGCAACGGTAGCCGCCCGGCGCAGCTGCTCTTCGCTAGGCTCAAGCAACTCAAGAAGTGCGGGTGCTTTGTTCGTGGAAACGCTTCGAATAATCTTTGGCGTTGCATCAACCGCAGCGAACAAGGCGTCGTCCGAAGCATTCAGAAGCTCAGCTGGATCCAAAGCATCCAGATCGAAGAACGCCGCCTGCGCGTTGTTACCTTGAGAATATCCACAAAAGCACCCGACATATGATTGCGGCTCACCGCCACCGAAGCGGGTCACAAGCTCATAGGGCCGGAAACTTTCGAGCTTGGCCTGTACCCGGGCCTTATGGGCGTTATCGAGCAACTCCGTCCAGAGCACTGGGCTTCGGGTGGCAATCAAACGGGCGATGTGGATTGTCGCCTCGACATCGCCAAGCGCATCATGGGCGTTGTGGGCGATGAACCTGTTTGCTGGTGCGAGACGGTCCAGCTTGAAGCTTCGGCGGTCTGTGTCATCTGTCGACCATGCCAAACAGCCAGGATCCCGAACGTAGGTCGCGTAGACAGCGGGTAAAATATCGAACCGCGTGTTGCCGTTGAACTGCGTCGCAAACACATTCGGCAGCAGATTTTGGTAAAACATCTGACGCAGCACTTCCTCGTCAAACTGTATCGTGTTGTAGCCAACCCAAATAGCCGGTGCCCATTTCTCGGTCAGCGCGGCTACTTGCTGCGCAAATTCAAGCAGTGATGGTAGACTTGGATCAATCAGCTGCTCCGGCGTAACCCCTGTGACCACCAGTGCCTGCGGCGATGGCAAGATATGTGGAGCCAGCTGGCAGCGGATGTTGACCCGCTCCTTTTCCACAAAATTCTCATCCGTCCGGATCGCCGCAAATTGCAGCGGCTGGTCAAACGCGTGTGAAAGACCCGTGGTCTCGAGATCGTAAAAAATAAAATCCATGGTGGAGACGTACACTCAATTGAGCAACAAATCCATTCGCCGCAGCTTTGCCTCTAACCCGCAGCTTAGCAGGCAATTCTTCAATAGACTGAGAGCTGCAACCACTCGGATTGACAGCAAAAGTATCGGGCCGTCTGCCGTCAATGCTCTTTGATGGAGACTGACGAGCATCAAGACATGTTGATGGCAGCATCAGGCAGTATTCCGTTGCCAAGCCAGCTTGCCGTGCATAGGCTGTTGTCAAACAGACTTGGCAACAGTTTAGAGGGGATCATGGCTATCAAACAATACGATCTTGCAGGTGCCGTGCGCTACCATGACGGCACGTTCCCGCCAAAATCACTCGACTATGAACGGGTTCTTGGTCCGCTTGAAGATGCCGCGGCTTCCCTTGCACGTTACGATGCAAAAATATCGGGCATGGTGAACGGCGAGCTTTTCCTAGCCCCTCTTCGCCGTCAGGACGCTGTGACCTCCTCGCGTATGGAGGGCACCATCTCAACGATCGAGGATCTCTATCGCTTAGAAGCAGAGGAGGATTCTGGTAGCGCTGACCTCTATCGAGACGCACGGAACGACGATGTTGAAACATACCTCTACTCCCGCGCCCTACGGAGCGCGCAGGAGGCACTTGCTGACGGGATGCCGCTAGGCGAGCATCTGATCCGTTCTGCGCATCAACAGCTACTTTCCGTCGGTCGCGGAGCGACCAAGCGCCCTGGCAGCTACAAGATCGAGCAAAATTACATCGGTGATGAGCGCCGCGGAAAGATCTCCTACGTCCCGATCGCTCCTGAACATCTTGAACCTGCGATGGCGGCTTTGATGCAGTTCATAAATGCGGATTCGACGCGCCCTCTCATACGTACAGCGCTCACCCATGTTGAATTCGAGGCGCTGCATCCGTTCGAGGATGGCAATGGTCGGATCGGGCGCATGCTGATTACGCTGATGCTCTGGCGACTTCGTGTGCTCAGTCAGCCCAATTTTTTCGTTTCCGGCTACTTCGAAACTCACAAGGACGAATACATCGAACGGATGCGCGCTGTCTCCGCAGACGGCGACTGGACCGGTTGGGTGATCTTCTTTCTTCAGGCTCTGCATGAGCAGGCCAAGGTGAACATCCAGACTGCTGATGCGATATTCGGTCTACACAACGAAATGCGCGAGCGCTTCCGCGAGTTGCTGAACTCGCAGTTTCATGATCAGGCGCTGGACTTCGTGTTCGCCAGCCCGGTGTTTCGCAATGATCGGTTCGTCGAGAGATCGGGCATTCCGGCGACATCGGCGCGCTTGCTGTCGCGCCGTCTTGTGGATGCGGGACTGTTACGAACACTCCAGCCCGCTGCGGGCCGCAGGGCCGCCCTCTATGCCTTCGATCCTCTGCTGGATCTTTTAAAGGTTTGATTGACTATGCTGAGAATGATTAGTTTCCTGGCTATTCTGCTTTCTGCAACGCCCGCCACAGCAAATGAGCTGAATGGCGTGGCGAGCGTGATCGACGGTGACACGGTTGAAATTCGGGGCACGCGGATCCGTCTGCACGGGATCGATGCGCCTGAAAGCCGCCAGCTCTGCACGCGCCCGTCTGGGCAATCCTGGCGTCGCGGCGCTCGTAGCCCATGAAGCCGCAGACCGACAGCGCCACGGAAGTTCTGGCCGGCCTGGTCGAGCGCGTGACGTTTCACAGCCAGGAGAGCGGCTTCTGTGTGCTGCGGGTGAAAGCGCGGGGCCACAGGGATTTGGTGACGACGGTCGGGCATGCGGCGATGATTTCGGCAGGCGAATGGATCACGGCGTCCGGGCTCTGGTTGAACGATCGCAACCATGGCCTGCAGTTCAAAGCGCATTTCCTGAAGACCTCCGCCCCCTCGACGGTGGACGGGATTGAGAAATACCTCGGCTCTGGCATGATCCGCGGTATCGGGCCTGTCTATGCCAAGCGCCTGATAAAGGCCTTCGGAAAAGACGTGTTCGACATCATAGAGGCCACGCCAGCGCGGCTGCGCGAGGTCACTGGCATTGGCCCGAAGCGCGCTGACAAGATCACCGCTGGCTG
>TARA_R110002012_G_scaffold215674_6_pt1 | contig 13699 bp, 18 predicted proteins | sample TARA_R110002012 | Tara Oceans TARA_R110002012 (sample SAMEA4396515) | marine metagenome | biome: Westerlies Biome; feature: [DCM] deep chlorophyll maximum layer (ENVO:01000326); material: water (ENVO:00002006), including particulate matter (ENVO:01000060) such as... | depth 40 m
TGTTCCATCAGAAACATAAGAATAACTATTACCGTTAATATAAAAACGATATGTTGCATTATTACTTACAGTTGTAACTGTTATTTGAATCCAATTACATTCACCTTGAGTAATAAATTTACCTTCTGATGTTTTAAATATTAATCCTGTTGAAGATTGTTTAACTTGAGTATTTGAAGGGATAGAAGTAGCATTATCTCCTCTAAAGCTTATATTAGAAGTTGATGCAGAAGCTCCTTTTTTATCTACACCTACTAAGGAGACAGCATTTTCCAATGGAACTCCAGAGGCAGTATTTCTATTCAACGAATTATAAGTGTCTTCTGCAGTTTGCCATAAAGAATCTGCCATAGATCCAATAAGACCTATTAAAATGGAATTAGGTGAATCTTCACTTAAATCTGAATCTTGACCAAATTGTGTTTTCCATTCATTTTCTAAATCACTTATAATTTGTTCATTTGTTTTTCTAACAAAACCGTTATTTGTAACACCGTGAGCCATGAACTAAGTAAATTGAATTTCTAATCAGTTAAATTTTAAAATAAAATTTCTTCAAAGTACAACTAATTTTTCAGTTATTACTGAATTGTTTATTGAAACTACATTGACCGAATATTGAACTTTACGCTCATTTTCATCATAATCAATAGAACTTTCAACAATTTCTCTAACCCCTTCTACATCTAAAATTTCTTCTCTCAATATGCTTTCAATAATATTAAGATCTAAATTTTTGCTTCCTAATATATCTTCAAAATATGGAAGACCGTGTTCAGAGTTTAAAAACCATTCATCTTTAAAGAATTTTAATCTCATTCTAAGTCTTTGTGCTATTTCTTGATCAGTATTACTTCCTGAAACAATAGCTAATCTTTTATTACTAAAATAAAGATCATTATTAGAATCTAATGCAAATGTACTCATAATGCCATATAATAAATTAAGTTACAGGTCCAGTATTAGAAGGGCCAGAAGTTACACCGCTATGAGTATGAGTACTATAAACCTGATTGTTTATTTTTACACCCCCATTTAATTTTATTTCAGGAGCTTCTACTTTTATTTCAGTAGAACTATTTAATTTTATTTCAGGAGCTTCTACTTTTATTTCAGTAGAACTATTTAATTTTATTTCAGTAGAACCTATTATATTAATAGTAGTGCTACTAACATCTATTTCTGAAGAAGGTTTTAATTTTACTTCTGAACCGTCATATTTAATAAGTAAATCAGTATTATTAGCAGCAGGAGATGTTTTGCTAAAAGGATTCAATCCTAACAAAGCAATAGCATCTGTTAAATCATTTTGTCTAGGATCATCTGGAGTGACTTGTTCTCCGTTTGAAAGCCACTCTTCTAAACTTTTTTCAGAAAATACTAATAAAACTGTGTCATTAGTATTAACAGGAAATGTAATAGAAGCTCCACCAGAAGCAGGATGTACTACTGGAACATTATATATTGCAGGAAGCTCAATAACCTCTCCATCGTTATATTTTTGATTTAGAGAAGGTTGAACTTTTGCTTTTTGTTTCGTATAATCATATTCTAATATTTTTGCAGGCATACAAATATGCATATCAGCAATTTTATTAGCAATAATAATATTTAATAATTCTATATTTTTCATTTTTGTATTGCTTGAATTTTACATAACCACTTACTATCTTCGGTATCGCCATTAAATCTAACTGATTTTACTAAAAATATTCCTTTTATTTCAGAACTTTCAACTTTAATTAAATTCTTCGGCTGAATAGAAGGAATAATTAAACTATTTATTTTCCATCCATCTATTAATTTATTATCTTTAGTTTTTGTTTTTACAGATTTTTCTTTAAATCTTTTTGGCTTATCTATTAATCCTGTTTGAGGAGATAAAAATTGAGATATTACTTGCTTATTACTTTCATTTGGCTTAGTTATTATTAAAACATTATTTACTATTATCCATTGATAGCCTATTCTTGCTAAAATAATATCTAATGCAGTTCCAGGAGCACCTATAAATGAAAAACCTTGTTTATAAATGTAATTAGGAAGTAGTGAATAATCACTTTTAGCTAAATTCAATTCTCCTACAATTTTTTCTATTATTTGTTTGGTATTAGAATTTTCTGCAAATGAAAGAGATAATTTTTTATTTGTCAAAGGAATATAACCATCTTTTAAAGTAATTTTTGTAACAACATCAGATCCATTAAAGTCACGTTCATATTCAACAACGTTTCCTATAAATAAAGTGCTTAATTCTTCTCCATCATATCCAATTTTCAATATTACAGAAACATCTTTTTGCTCTAATAAACCAATGGTTTCTTCTGATAAATTATAAATATTAACTTTTCCTGTATTAGTTTCTCTATTATCATCCATATCTATATCAAAAGAAATTCTAACGCCGTCTAATAATCTGCCTTTTGAACCTAGTTTTCCGATTATAACTTGTGCTTTTCTTTTAAATAATCTACTCATATTATATCAATTCAATTTCCTCTTGTGTTAAATATAATAATTTAGCTTCTCCTGACGAAAAAGAATTTCTACTAATTACTGCAGAAGTATCGGCTATTTCACAATAAAAATCGCCTGAAGGAAAATTTGTATTTCTATGTGTAAATAACAAAGGATAATTTGCAACCAATTTAATATTAGAAACTAATAAATTATCATCTTCACCATATAAACTCATAGTCCAAAAACTTCCTATAGAATTATATAAAAACAATAGTTTAAATATTTTTGAATCTAGTTCAATTATTAGAGTATGATTTGGATTATTTTTAATAGGAATTATTATAGCCATAATATTTAAAATAAAGACTTAATGAATTGAGTCAATGTTATTTTAGATTTAGGAGCAAAATCTTTATTCTCACCAAGTTGTCTACCAAAAGAACTTTCTTTTTTAGCACTATCAGTTTTTATTCTTAAATTATCAATGCTTACCAATTGGCTTTTTACAATTCTAGCTTCTTTAAATGTTGCAGTAAATCTAAATGTTTCACCATCATTTGCATCATTTGGCATATCTAGATTTGTCATTACCATACTAGAATAGCTTTTAAACTTCATTACAAGAGTTATCGGCTCTTTTTTATTTTTAATTCTATATAATTCATCATGAGCTTCTTTTAATCTATTTGGAATATTTCCTGAAGCTAAAGTTGTAATTTGTTTTATTTTAGAATTTTTTAATGAAAATTTACTAATTATTCCTGTAATTACAATTTCTGTAGGCCTATCTTTAGCATTATCGGTATTAAACCCTCCTTCAATAGGATTGCTTGTTAAAGAAACTTTTTCAGATATATTTCTTGAGCTAACAATATCAATTTCTAATTTACCTATTTTCTGGGTAAATGGTTGTTTAAAAATTATTGCTGCTGCATTTGTAAAAAAACTCATTGCGCACTTAATTCAATATAAGATTGCCTATTTTCCTCTTGCAATGCTTGTTTGATAGCATCCTTTATTCCAGTAGCATCTGAACCAGACATTCCAGGAGGAATATTTACCGTTAAATTATTATTTACAGTTTTATGATTATTCATAGGAGAGTTATAAGAACCACCCCTAAGATAAGAATCTGGAATCAAATTTCTTTCTGCTAAAAAGTTATTAAATCCGCCTATAAAACTATTTATTCCTGAACCGTCAGCTTTGAATACTTTTTTATAATCAGCAGGTGAATAATCAATTTCTTTCATCTTATTCATATCAGGTTTCATCCAATCAGGTAAAGCCCCCCATGCTTTAGACCCCATATTACCTATAAAAGACCCTGCTTTTTTAAATAAATCTACAATTTCTCTCCAATAAGTCACTATTGTAACTGTAGCAACAACGAAAGCACCTAATGGATTTGCCGCCATAATCAAAGCTAAAGCTCTGAATCCTGCAATCATTTTTGGAAGCAATCCTATTATTAACAATAAAGGTTTTGTTAAAATTCTAAATCCTAATGTGACTATTCCTAATAATTTTGCTAATGTTCCTATTATTAATAATAGAGGGCCTAATACTGTAACTAATAGGCCTATTGTTAATATTATCTTTTTACCTTTGTCATCTAATCTTTTAAAGTTTTGAGCTACTCTATCTAACCAGTTAGCAAAACTTCTAAATCTATTATTAATATTGTAAACTTGATCTAATGATCTACCTACATTAATTCTTAAATCATAAAAAGCATTACCTATTCTGTTCATATTAGCTCTTATGGTTAAAGATCCTTTTTTTATAGATTCACCATATTTTTTCTGAATTGTATCTGCAACTTTAGATAATATTTTTGAAGAAACTTCACCTTTTTCAACAAGATCTAAAAAAGCGTTAGTAGATAAATTTAAAGAATCAGCAAATAAAGCAACTGCGCCTGGAATAGCATCACCTAATTGCAATTTTAATTCCTCGGACATTATTTGTCCTTTAGATTGCATTTGTTCAAGTGCTCTTACAACTCTTTTTGTATCATCTGCTGTTAAACCTAAACCTGCCGATAAACCTAAAAAAGACTTTATAACTTTCCTATTAGTCTCTAAACTGTCTTTAGAAGCTGCTAAATATTTCACATAAGGTTTTACAGAATCTGTAAAAGAAGTTCCTAATTCTTTAGAAACAGACTTCATATGATCTATTTCAGCAGTAACAGCTTGTTGAATAGGTAATCCTGTATCATATCTTTTTAAAACCGAAGTTAATGACGCTTCTAAGGACTGAATATCGGCTATAGCTTTAATTGATGACGCTCCTAATCCTGCTATAGGAAGGGATAAAGCTAAGCCTATTTCTTTACCTGCTCGAACAAACGATTCTCCTGTAGATGTTAAAGATCTAGTCGTATGTTTTAATTTTGAATCAATTTTATTTAATGCATTTATTACTGGTTTTGCATTTGCTTCAAAAGTAACTATTAATTCTTTAAGACTAGTTGCCATAACTATTTTTACTTTCTAATTCTTTTTGTTTTTGAAGTTCTAAATCATTTCTAAAATCTAATATGGCGTTCAATTTTAAAGCATCGATAAAGTTAAGATTTTCTATTTCTGAATAAGTTATCGCTTTATCTAAAACAAGTCTCCATACTATTATTTCATCTATGATCTCCGAATCTAATTTTTCAAATAACTCTCTTTCATTTGTTTTTTCATTTCTTCCAATGATAGCTGGATGGATTCTATTATCGGTGAGATCCATGGAATTTTCTTTTTCAGAATTTCGATAAAACGTAGAGAAAAAAAACCATTGAATTCCAAAATCTCTAGAGTTAGTTCTGTAATACCGTCTAAATTATCGTTAAAAACTTTATTAAAATTATCCTCGTTATTTAATCCTCCTATTTCCATAGCAGAGCAATTCTTAAATAGTTTCATGTATAAATTGCCAGGTACTTGGTAAATTAAACCTGTTATTGATTTTAATATATTATTTGCGTTTACTGATGAAGCGTCAGAAGCTAATTCTTTAATTTTTTCAACTACTTCACATCTCAATGCAATAGATTCAAGTGCGTTAAATTGAACAATATTTATATCAAATTCACCAATCTTAATAGTTTTTGTTTCTAAGGCCATAATTTATATAATTTAATTATTAATCGTTTCCTGCTAAATTTTTAACATAATTTGATCCTGTTTTAATTGTCCATTCTCTAACAGACGATTCTGTACCAAACCCAGTATCAGGATGTTTAGTAATCCACGCGGAAGTAGCTGAAATAAGAGTATTTCCTGATCTATCTTTAATTAATAAAGGTAAAGGTGTTCCGGCAACTCTATCAGCATTATGAATCATAGATAATATTTGATTTGTTGGACTTGTTTGCCTTAATCTTACTGTAATAGTTAAAGAATTATTATTATTTTTAATTCTATCTACGTGCCCGTCAGCCCCACCTATAGAATTAAAAGCGTCATTTTCTTCTGACACAGTTAAAGCTTCGCCGTCAGCAAAACCTGTTAATTGTGCAACGCCGAATATAACGCTTAATTTTTTAAAATCGAAAGTTCCTAAATCTTTTGCCATAATATTAATTTAATTAAAGTTATTAAACTGAAAGGTTACCACTTATTGCAATCTTATTAACTGCACCAGCTAATGTTGCTGTAAATGAAACACCTGAAAATAATCTTGCTAATTTATCAGCAGATGAAATATCAGCAACATCAGGAACAGTTATTTTATATTTACCAACACCATCAGCGTCAGCTGCAATAAAGTCATTTTCTACTCCTTCGTCTAAAATTTCTCTTATTTTATTTTCAATAATGTCACCACCAGCATCAGTATAAGGGATTTTTTCAACGTTAATCAAAGTTGAATATAAATTTTCTTGAAGTCTTGCTTGTAACCAGTCAGCACCTCTAATTATATCAATCCATTCACCTGAAGCAACTTTACCGTATCTTGTTATTGATTGTCCAGCAAAAGTTTCGTATGTATTACCATTGTTTGTAAATACAGCAGATGATTGTGATGAAAGTAAATCGTCAGCAATAATTCCTGTAAGTGACTTAAATGCCCAATTTGATGATCCTGGAGTCGTTGGTAATTGGCGACCTAACCAAGCAGCGTCAGCAAAATAATTAGCAGTATCACCGTTATATATAGTAAAAGTTCTATCATAACCCAATTGTTTTAATTGATATAAAATACTTCCTGTGTCAGCTGAATCAAGATTATCGGCATCAGAACTTCTAGCAAGAAAGATTCTTTTAAGAACTTCGATTTTTCCTGCAGCACTTAAAATATCAGCTTCAACAGCAGATGTTATTGCAAGCGCATACCAAGTAGAATTAAAATCGAAACATTTTTGAATAGCGTTTGCCCAAGTTTCTGACACAGTGTATGAACCAGATCCTGTTGCAGGAGTCGCTGAAGGAGTAGAAGCAGCAGTATATTGGAAATTATCACCATCAATTTTAGTAATTTCAAATGTCCCGTTATATTCAGCTTCATTAAATCCAGTAACTGTTACAGAAGTACCTGATTCTAAGTTGTGAGCAGTTTTATTAATATTAACAATATCTCCAGAAGAATTTGTTGCAGCAGTAATAGCTGTTGAAGTAGCAACAACTTTTTTACCAATCATTATTGAAGCTGGTGTTTTTTCTTGTGAAAATGCGGCAGAAGCCATTTTATATTCTGGATCTGACGATGCAAAATCAATAGCAACTTCAGTTATATTAGCGTAACTTTTTACGCGTCTATCGAGTTTCATGCTTTCACCTAAGAACACTGGAGTTCCGAACCCTTTTTGTGTAATTGTCTTAGTTGAAAGACTAATTGAAACATCTATTATTTGATCTAATTTATTTGACATAATTCAATTTCATTTTAATTATTAAAAAATTATTCTACCGTTATTTCGATAGCAAATGGATCCTCTTGCTGATTACCATCAACCTCGCCAGAGATTCCAATAGAATTAACTATCGGCACACTATCTTCTGTATCAGAAGAATAATTTTTAGAAATTCTAAAAATTAGTTCGGCAACCGATCTTGTTTCAAAACTTTCATTAATAGTTGTAGTTATATCCGCAGGATCACTTTCAATATTAACATAGGCTAATTTATTTTGACATAATAAATCTAAATTACTTGGTAATTCAAGCTTATTAATTAACTCTAATAAAATACCCATTCCATCTTCACTTACACAATTTAAAGATAAAACAATTTCTCTATCACCTTGAGTTTTACTTAACTCTCCAGCATTAGGCTTTGAATAATAATCAGTTCCGCCAACAAATCTAACTGATGATATTTTCATAGCAATATAATCACCATTAGGCATTGGTGCATTTTGATCTGACCATATAACCTTTTTACTTGTTAAAGTATTTATTATGGTTGTTAATGCTGTTTTTAATCCTACTATATTTATGCTCATACTCTAACTCGATTCAGGTGGAACACTATCGTTTGTTGTCCTTTTAGCAACAAATATTTTATAGTGGTTAATAACATTATTTTTCCAAGGATATACTCTAACAACTTCAAATTCATCTCCATCTATAATAACTATATCAGCATTTACACCGTTACCTTTTTCTATTCCATATAATTCTGTAGAAGTAAATATTTTTTTTGTCTCTAATTCTCTTCTATTTTCAGGAAGCAATAACATTTCTGATCCTGTCATAGGCTGGACACTGGCAGTTATAGTAAATTCTGTATCAGGCCCGGAAACTTTAAAAAAACCTGCAGCATCATAATCTCCTGATGCTCTTCGTTTTACCGTCAATATATGTTTTCTAAAACTGCTCATTTTTTTACTATTTTATAAGATATACTTTTCAACAATTGCCCTGTTTCAATTAAAGGATTATTAAAACCTTTATTTCTTATAGTTGATAAAGCATTCGGAGGATCTTTAAAATCAATTATTGTTTTTTTAACTTGGTTTTTTTGATACAAACCTATTAATTTTAATTCACTCTTTACATTAAATCTTCCTGATCTTATTAATTTCGCTATTTTTGAGAATTTTTTACTTATTTTTTTATAATTTTTATTAAAAGTACTTCTTAAAAATGATCTTTCAGGAATAACAATATTTCTATTTTTTCCAGCTTTTGTTGTTCCAAATTCATTTACAATAGCTTTGATACGAACATTTTCTCCTGATTCTTTAAAAACGCCTACAGCAACTTTTTTAGAATTTAAATCTTGAAAACTTTTTTTATAATTATTATAACCTTTGTCTATTACTTTAATTGCCACGATTCATATAAAAATTAGGAACACGAGCTTTTAACAATTTTTCATACATAACCAAATATTGAGAACTATTAGAATCAATATTTGAATTATTAGAAGGAGAACTGTATTCTTTCATAAGATCTCCTTCTTTTTCTTTTATTAATTGGCCTGTGACTTCTCCACTTTGAGAGGTTAAATTTAACAAATGGCAAGCATAATATGCTATAGCTAAATTATAATTATTACTATCGCTAAATAATTTGGAATCAACCTCGTTTTGAGCGATAGTAATAAATCTATTTTTTTTATCTGTGGAATTATCAGCATCTATTGTTGGAGCAATATCAGCAATCCACTCAAGAGGTGTAGTCATTAATCAGCAGCTTTAATTTCCTCAATTAATTGTTTAACATTTAAGCTTTTAGTTTCAATCTTTAAAGAATTAGCAATTTTTACTAAAGTTTTTTTGTCTTGAGACTCAAGATTAATATCAGAAAGATCAATTCCGTCTTCAGAATTATTTTCTTTGATTGCTTCTTTAACAACCTCTTTAGATTCTTCTTTAACTTGGTCTTCAATCTTTTCTTTAGGATCAACTTTTTTAGCTTCTTCAGGATCAACTTTTTTAGCTTCTTCAGGATCAACTTTTTTAGCTTTTGCTTTAGGCTTTTTCTCTTCTTCAGCTACAATAACTAACCCAGAAGTTCCAACCATTGCTTCATACATTGGATGAGCTTTGATTAACTTAAATTCTTTATCAGTTAATTCATTTTCACCATCTTTTAAAACAATAGTTCCTTCAGTAGTTCTGAATCTTAGTAAACCTTTAGTTCTTTTTAAAATTTTCATAACAATTCTTATATTACTTAATAAATCTATAAAAGCCTAGAAAACTATTGTCCTCTAGGCTAATTTATATTATATACCGTAGTTGTAAGAAATAGAGTAAGGGAAGAATACTCTAGTTCCACCACATCTTCCTTCAAGAATATTCTTTGTTGCAAGATTTTTGATTTGAGGAGCATGAGGCATTAATCTTATAGGAAGAACACCTTCGAGTTTTTCTTCTGAATTATTATAAAGAACAAAACCAGATTTAGTTCCATTTACAAAACCTTTTTTAAGTTGTTGAACCCAATCTACAGTTAAACCATATTCTTGTTCAATATATTTTAAGATTGACATGCCAGAATAGTTAGTAACATCAAGAGCTTTTTTCTTAATTAAATGATAATTTGTAGAATCAAGTAGCATACGAGTTGGAACTTCATTACCCTCAGTTAGATCAATCATATCATTAATCGCTTCTTCAACGTCAGCAAGAATATTTGCAGCAGTTTTAGTTGCCCATAATGTAGATGAACTATTTCCAGTAGCAGCTACAGCATCAATAGGAACATTACTATTATTAAAAATTCCAGTAATACCGTATCTTGAATCACCAAAACCAAGCATTTTCTCGATTTTTTGATCTACAGCTTTTCTAGCAGCTAAAGCTTTATTGGTAATTACAGATCTACCAACATTTCCTAGCATTCTGTCCTTTCGCATATCTTGGACAGAATAAAAATAAGCATCGCCTAAAGATTTAATTTTGTTAGTATACTGTTCAGCAGAAACTTCAACAGTTTTAATATCATCAGCAAAATCTGTGATAATATCTGCTTCACCAGTTGAATCAAGAACATCATAAGTATCTTCTTCAGCACCTTCTGGAATTGAACTATTAATTGGTAATAATCCACCATTTAATAATTTCAACTCAGCATAAGTTGGCATAAAGATTTTTTGACGAATATACTCAAGGTTTCTAGCAAAAAAGAAAGATTCGTCATTTTTAACAAGACCCACTTGTTTAGCGGCATTCTCGTAAGACATAAACTCAGGAGAAGACATATCAATCTTAAATTCCTCTCCATTGTCTAGTTTAAATTTTTTAATAGACATAATATTATTCTAATTTAAAGTTATTAATTACGGCTGGTTAATTTCTACTTTTGCCAAAGCAGGAGAACTAGGAGTTCCAGCAGCATCGCTTACAAATTTCGCACTAGAAACAGCAAGGTTTCCAGAGGAAGCATTTGTAAATTGACCTTGGTTAGATTCGTTTGATTTATCATTATAAACATAAACTGAATCACCATAAGCAACAGTAGCAACAACTTCGACAAATATAACACCTTTAGTTAATAAATTAACAGTGTCATTTATTTGGTATTTATCATCGCCTCCTATCGTTACTGGTTGACCATGTCTAAGGGCAGCAATACCTTCAAAAGTATCAACTGAACTGTAAACAATAGTTGAACCTGCTTGAGAAGCACCACCTACAACAACTACATCAGAAATACTGATGTTTGAAACAGCATTATCGACAGTAATTAATATTTCACGTCCTGTTCCAGCTTCAGCACTAATTCCAGTTAAAGCATCAATTGCAGCGATTAAAGTAGCAAGAGTTGCGGCGTGGGAAGTTGCAAAAGTAACTTGAGATGTAGCAATACCATTAACATTTAAGTTAATTATGTTTCCGCTAACAAAGTCAGCATCAAAAGTTAAAGAAGCTTTTGATTTAAATATATTCTTAACGTCAACACCGCCAGTAATTCCTTTAACAACAGCTCTACCAAATTCGATTGCTTGTTTAGCATTTCTTGTTTTGATATTACTATCTTCTAAAGTAGCTACTTGACCTTTTTGGCCAACGTCTAGATAATTTTGATATTTAGTAATAGGCATAATATTTATTATTTAGAATTATTAGAACGTTTAAGTAAGTCTCTTTGTAAATCTTCATTGCTAAGAGCAACTTCAAAATCCTTAGAATCTTTTTTGGAACCAGCAATTTTCATATTTTTGCCAAGATTAACATCTTTTTTTATGTCAATCACAGCATCAAAACGAGCATTGATGTATTCATCACTTTTTTCATCAGCTTTAAATTCTGGTGAAAAAGCAACAATAACTTTGGTTTTAATATCTTTATCAGATAAACCAGAAAGATCCTCATCTTCTTTTAAAAATTCAGAAGCTTTCTTTTCCAAAGAAATTCTTTGTTTAACTTTAACAGCAATTTCTTCTGAATCATCTCTATTAGATAATTCATCAACTTTACCTTTTAAAGCATCTCTTTCGCCTTGCAAAGAATCTACTTTATTTTGTAAATCTTTTTTAGTGTCTTTAAGAGAAGAATTATCTGTCTCAAGAGTATTAAGTCTTGAACAGACTTCCTCTGAAACTTCATAATCCTTCCCGTCTAATCTTATTTTTTTCATAGTTAGATCATTATTATTGAAGTTATTATCAAAAACACAAATGGCTTCCTGTCCATCAAGTCTCAACCTAGCTTTGTCACCAGCTCGACCTTGATAAACAATGGCCAGATGATTCCCTTTTATGTTCGTTTGAACATAATCATACCTTTCTCCATTGTGAATTCCGTCTTTCTTAACAAGATTAACTTTATATCCATAAGACAGGCCGCGTTTGCCTGAATTTATTGCATCTATTGCTTTTTTATCAGTTATTTTTAATTTTGTAAGTAAATAACTATCTTGACGTTTTATATCTTCGCCAGTAAATCCAATAGCTAACTCTTTGGCATTATCAGCATTAACCTCTTCTTGTGGGTGATCGTCAGTGATAGGAAGTAATTTGAATGAGTTTATTGCATCATCTTTAAATACTTCGTCATCGAGTCTCAGCTCTCTCTGAATAGATCCGTCAGCTTTCATATACTTAAACACACCTGTTCTAGTGGTTATGGCATATCCTTCTAAATAACCTTCAGGAGTTTTTGTTAATTTAATGTTATCTATATTATCGTATCTTAACATAATTATTTAATTATACCATAATTTTTATAAAAATCAGAATAATAATATTTTAATGTAACACTAGTGTTTACATCTGCATTTAATAATTCTGCTTTTATATAAAAAGGGATATTTTCTTTTATACTTATTTCTTTACCTTCTATTTGTTGTTCAAAAATATCACCATTATTTATATAATAGTGATAAGTAACTCCATCGTAAGAAATTTTAAATCTTATTGCAGCACCACCGCTTAACGATCCAGAAACTATAACACTTAAAATAGCTCCATTTTCAAAATACTGCACATCAGATTCTCCATTTGATGTTCTATTATTAAAAACCAATATTTCTTTTGTATTTATAGTCATATTTAAATTTCTTTCATTTTAATTAAATGCACTTTTCCATTATCGGACTTTTCTTTTAAATCTAAAATTTCTGATTTTACATAATCAGGAGTTTTTGGATCTTTAATTAACAAGTCTACTTTACTATTTATATCGATTATGAATCCATCTGGATTTATAAAATTTGTTGAATCTAAAATTTCAACAAATTTATCAACATCCTTATTAAATTTCATTTTTAATAATGATTCATCAAAAATTCTTTTGTTAATTCTTCTTTTTATAACTTTCTTATTATATTTAACAATAAAAAGATCATTAAAAATAAATCTCCAAATATAACTATATAAATCAAAATAATATAATTTATTGTTTATTATTTGGTGGTATCCTAAAACAAAACTTTCACTATCAACTTCTATTTTTAGCAATTCTTCTAAATTTTTATTAAAAAATTTTCGCTCTTTTGTTTTATTTGATATTTGTAAACTGATTCCATTTTGTAAAAATATATTTTTAGTTTTATTAAATTTATCTGTTAATTTTTCTACAAATATATTTCTTTTTTCTATTAATTCATTTTCTTTCAACTTATTAATATAAGTTGATCCAGATTTGATAATATTCCATTTGCCATTAACAAATTGCTGTGTTGTTTCCTTGCAATTATATACATCTTTTGGTTTTATAGTTGTATATAAATCTTGATCTTTTAATAATATTTCATCTAATTTTAAACCTGTATTAATATCCCAAAATTCACCTTTAATTTTAATAAACATCTTTTTCCAAATTTCAAGATCTTTATTAAACCATAAATATT
>TARA_R110002012_G_scaffold1372_2_pt1 | contig 13684 bp, 14 predicted proteins | sample TARA_R110002012 | Tara Oceans TARA_R110002012 (sample SAMEA4396515) | marine metagenome | biome: Westerlies Biome; feature: [DCM] deep chlorophyll maximum layer (ENVO:01000326); material: water (ENVO:00002006), including particulate matter (ENVO:01000060) such as... | depth 40 m
CTATGAGATGCTACAAAAGAAATGCAGAAATCTAATCAATCCATTTGTCACAACTACAAAGACCAAGCCCATCATCATTGAGCAGTTATCTGTGGCAATAGAGGAGAGGTCAGTCACTCTCTTAAACAAAGATTGGTTGCTTGATGAATTGGATTCATTTACTTATATTTACAATCCAAACAGGAGAGCAGTGCAATATAGTGCACCAACAGGGATGCATGATGATGGAGTGATGAGTCTTGCTCTCTCTGTTGATTCATTAAAGAATTACAAACAGAAAGGAAAATATCACGTTTTAAGAGTATGAAAAAACAAATCACATTAAAAGCTCCCAAGAGTTTAAAGGAATGTTCTCCAGAGCAAATGATAAAATGGCTTATCATATCAGAGCACATCAAAGAGAACACAGACAATCTGATTAAGATGCTGGAGTTTCAGGCTCAAGTTGTTTCCATATTCTGTGACATCACATTTAATCAGGCAAAGAATTGCAATGTTGATGACCTGACAAAAGTGGCATCTTATTTATTTGAGATGTTATCTAATTATGAATATAAAGAGCCATCAGAAGAGTTGAATATCTGTGGGATTATTTATGAGTTTGACAAGGATGTTGGCTCATGGACCACAGGGCAAATCGTAGACATGAAACTAATTGAGGACATCACTCTTGAGCCATGCAAAGCTTTGAGCATTATGTATATGGAGAAAGGGATGTATTATTGTGAGGAGGATGACAGAGGCAAAGTCAAGAATCCAAACTCAAAAAGGGAGGCTATATTTAAGGAGCATTTTCCAGCCGATGAATTTCTAAATTTCTTTAATTTTTTTTTGCACGAATCAAAGAGACGGAGTCTAGCTATGTCGAGCATAAAGATTCTGAGGATGATGGAGATGAGGAGACAGATGATGGGAGAATTAGAAACTCTGAATGGTACATCTGGACAAGCATCATCCACAGATTATCACAAGAATTAGGAATTACAGTTGATGAAGTCACAACACAGCCATATATTAAATCTTTATTCTGGATGAATTATTTCAGGATATCAGACGAACAAAAAAACATATTATTAAATGGCAAGTAATAATTTTGATTTTCTTGATGACTTTGGAATTAAACAAGGCGAATCTCCTGAGAATGTATATGAGGAGTTTGTCAAAGAAGTTGGAGAGAAAGTCACAAAAGATTTAAGAGAATACATTGAGCAAAATGCATCCAATACGGGAGGACTTGCCTCAAGTGTTGTCTATTTGCCAAATGGAAAATTAAGCTTTGAGGTTAAGGCTGATTCTTATTATAAATTTGTAGATGAGGGAGTCAATGGATTGAACTCTAACATGGGGAGTCAATATTCATTCAAACTCCCATACGTGACATCTAAGCACGCAAGAGCAATCCAAGAATGGAAAGGATTATCTTTGAACAATGCTTATGCTGTGGCAATGAATAATAAAAAGAAAGGTATTAAGGGCAAAAGAATCACAGACAATGTTTTGACTGATGATGTACTTGATAAAATAAGCAAGGATTTGGCTGAGGTCACAGGCATAAATTTCACATTAACATTTGAAAAAAATACTAAACAATGGCAGTAACTATTTATCAAACTCCGAGCCTATACACAACGGCTGGAAATCCTGTGGTCTTTACATTCAGCTCAGACCAAACAGCTCAGGCAAATTTTTCTTTTATTGTTGAGGTTTATCTTGGTACTGTATTGCATAGCACTCATCAGGTATATAGACAATTCAATACCTTATCAAAGATAAATGTCTCAGAGATAATCAAGCCAACTCTGGCAAGTGATTTGAATCCAGATGGCACATTGTCCAAAGTTTATGGAGATGCCACAGAGAGCACTTATATAAAGGTGCATGAGAAATATGGAGCAACTCCAACATTGCAAGCGAATGCAACAAGCTCAACAGTTTACACATACAACGGCTCACTGAGACATGATGATTGGATATCATATGATTTTACAGATTATGTAATCACAACGGCTGTGAATAAGACATTTAAATTTTTAACAAATGTCCCAAGAGACAGAGCTTATTTTTGTGGATTGACTGAGAGGATATTTCTTGGATTATTATTTGCTGATGGCACAGCTCCAGCATCAAATCCAATCAGACTGTCCTATTCATTATACAATTCATCAGGTGGCTTGATTGTATCAAACACATCTTATGTGGCAAGTGCTCCAGCACAGGGATTGATTTTCTTGGATGTATCTCCTGACACATTAATATCACAGACATCAATCACATCTGGGAACTTTGATTCATGTGCTTATTATCTTGTGACTGCAAGGTCAGAGGGTTCTGGCTCATATTCTGGAATTAGTGAATCTTTTAAAATTACAATTGATACAGAGTGCAAAAGATACACAACAAGACGCTTGCATTGGTTGAATAAGTTTGGAGTCTGGGATTCATTTACTTTCTCATTATTATCAACAGAGAGCACTGATGTTGTGGGACATGAATATCAAAAGGAAAAAGGTCTCTGGAGTGGGACATCATACACATATCCATTGTATCAGGGAGAGATAACAGGATTCAATAAAACATCCACAGACTCAATGATTTTAAATTCTGATTGGATTCATGAATCTGTTCAACAGTGGCTGGTCAGGTCATTGTATGAGTCTCCTCTTGTTTACTTAGAGCAAGCCTCTGGATATGAGCCTGTCATTGTAAACAATGCCAACTATATTTTAAAGCAACGCAAAAAAGATGGACTCATTCAGGAGGCTGTTGAAATAAAGAGGACATATTCATATCAATCTCAATTTGTATAAATGAAAGGAGAACTGTATATCAATGATTTTAAGGTTGACCTTGATGAGAGAGTGCCATTTCCTTTGACATTTAATATGTCAGACATTAAGGATGTATCAGCAAGGAAAGGAAACAAATCAAAAACAATCACTTTGCCATCAACAAAAGACAATTATAAATTGATGAGGTCTGTGTTTTCTTTGACAGAAACAGAGGGCAATGTGATAACAGACATGAGTTTTGACACAACTATCAAAGCACAGGCTCGGTATTATTACAATGGTTTGATTGAGTTTAATGGGATAGCTCAATTGATGGAGTGCAAATTAAATGATGGAGTTTGGACATTTGACATCACTCTTGTCAGTGATACAATTGACTATATTTCAAAGCTGTCAAAAATTAAGATTAATGAATTGGATTGGTCTGAGTATAATCATACTCTGACTTTGACAAATCAACAAAACTCATGGAGTGGAATCATTCAACAGAATGGCTCTCCAGCTACAACATACAGCTCTCCAAATTGGACAGGCACAGGATACTATTATGGAATGATTGACTATGGCTTTGATAGGTCATCTCCGACTTGCTTCGGTGTGGAGCATTTGCCTCCTCAATTGTTTTGCTATGAGATTTTAAAAAAGGCTTTTGATTATGCTGGCATCACATGGAGCTCTAATTTTTTAGACAGTCAAAGATTTAAAAAGTTATTGATGGCTTATGCTGGAGGAGATTTGCCAACAATCACATCAGCACAATCAACTCAGGACAGCTCAAAAACTGCTGAGGTAAATAATACAGGAGGCAAGATTATTGATATAACATCTCAAGATTATGCATTCTCAGGGATTGCATTTTTACCCAATGTTAGCATGGGGGATGAGTATGATTCCACAATTGTGCAAGATTTATCCTCACAGATTCAGACAGCCTCTCCTCTCAAGTTTATTGCTGGGAGTGATGGACTATTTAAAATAAATTACAAAGGAGACCATGATATTGATTTCACATTTACAGCTCCGAATGTGACAAGTGGATATTTAACTTATGGAAATTATGAGCTCAGAATTTTAGTATATAAGAACAACAATGAGATTGTCAATGACCAAGTATATAATGGGAGCATTGATGGACTATCAGCAAACACATCAATCTCTTTTACTTTTGATTATAACAGGATTTTAAATTTATCTATCACAGATGAGGTCACTGTCAAATTGCAATATAATTTAACAGATGTAAATGTTGGAGGAGGTGGATTGAATGGACTCACAAAAGTACAAACAGAAATTGAAAGCTCTGGAGTCACTCTTGATATCTTGAGAGAAACACAGACTCTGTTTGCTGGCTCAACTTTGAACATAGGCTCATTTTTGCCTGACATGGATTGTGCAACATTTTTCAAAGGTATTTTAACAGCGTTTAATTTATATGTTAAGCCCAAAGTTGATGACAACACAATCATGGAGATTGAGCCATTGTCAGATTTTTACAATGCTTCTGGAGATGCAATTGATTGGACTTATAAATTAGATAAAAGCAAAGAGATAAAAGTCACTCCAACAATCAACATGAGTGCGAAAAATTATGTCTTTAAATTTACAGATGATAAAGATTATTGGAATGAGAGATATACTGAGGACATAGATAAGCAATACGGCTCATTTAATTTGGACTCACAGAATCAATATTCTGTCAAGGACAATGTGATGAAGTTGCCATTTTCTCAAAAAATACTTGTGAGGATTCCATTAAATTCCACAACATACACAGATTTGATTGTCCCCAGAAATTTCCAGATTAAATTCAAAGAGGATGGGAACTCTGAAATTGTAAAGAAAAAAGGAAAGCCATTTCTTGTCCAACTTGGAAAGCTACATACAGGAGCATGGAATCACAGGAGTGAAACAGGAGCAATGACCTTGAGGAGCTCTTACCCTTATGTCGGACATCTGGATGATTTGGACTCTCCATCATTTGATTTTAATTTTGGACTCCCTGATTTTGTATTTTGGCAAACAAGTGCATACACAACAAACAATCTTTATGCATATCATGAGAAATTTATAAAGGAAATCATTTCAAGATATGGAAAACTTATCTCATGTTACTTGAGATTAACGTCTGAGGACATTAATAAACTCGATTTAAAGAACTTAATCAACATTGATGGGGTTGTATATCGTTTGCAGAAAGTTAGTGACTATGATTCAGGCAAAGGAGTGAGCACAATGGTGGAACTAATACGCATAATACAAGGGGAGGGGATACAAACAACAATTGTGAATCCTCCTTATAATCCTTATGATGATATAAATGCAAGAAACACAGAGGATGATTTATTCAGAGTGACAGAGGATGGGACATTGAGATTAATTGATAATTAAATAAAAATAAATGGGAGTTAAAATTTCGGCATTATCCACAACATCAGCTCAAACTTTTGCAGATACAGACCTTTTTGAGGTTTCTGTTGATGATGGAGCTGGTGGCTTTGTTTCAAGAAAAATCACAGGGACAGGAATGAGAGCAAGCACAATCACAGCAAACAGACAGACAGGCTCATCATATACTCTGGCTCTGAGTGATGCTGGGAAACTTGTTGAGAGTAATAATGGCTCAGCAAATACAATCTCAGTGCCTCTCAACTCATCCATTGCTTTTGCAGTGGGGACTCAGATATTGATTGCACAATATGGAGCTGGCAAGACTCGGATTGTTGGAGTTGGAGGAGTGACTGTGAGAAGTGCTGGAAGTAAATCATACATTGAGAATCAATATGGATTGGCAACATTGATAAAAATTGCAACAGATGAGTGGTATTTATCAGGACTTTTATCAGCAACTTAAAAAAATAATAATTAAATAAAAATAAAAATGGCAAAATCAGATAGCATTTTAGTAGCACAGGAGGGGACTTATATAGTCAACGATGCGACAGAAGTAACAAAAATCATTGAGGCAATTGTTGTCCTTGAGGACACAGTATTCAGCTCCATAAAAATTGGAGGAGTTGATGCAAAGGCATCATATATCAGCACACCAGCAACGGCTGTAAAATCAGGAGCAATCATCAGACCTGTTGACGCATTGCAATTCAGTGGTGTTAAATTAACATCTGGCTCAGTGGCTTTAATTTTTTAATATGTACGGAAATACAAACAGCATGATATTATCAACACATGGAATCCTAGCAAGGTCATCTTCTGCAACTCCTTTCAGCAATACAAAATCTGTGGAATTTGATGCAGTTGATGACTATGCATCAACAGACGCAACATATAGCGTTTTAAATGGCTTAAATAAAATGAGCATTTCATTATGGGTTAAACCCGATAATTTTACACTTTATCAAATTTTGATGTCAACGATTAGAAATGCAACGGCACATCAATTTCAGTTTTTAGTGCACATGTCTCCAACGGCACAATTAAGGTTCTTTACAGAGTCCAGTAGTAAATACACATATACTAACACGAATGCTTTGACTGCTGGAACATGGAATCACGTTTTAATATGTTTAGATAAAACTCAAGCTGTAAATGTTAATAGATGCCGTATTTATGTAAACGGAGTTGATGAAACTGGAGGCTTTAATAATCAAGGTACTGCATCACTATATACATCAACAAGCAATTTATCTTTTGGAATAAATCAAAATAATTATTTTAATGAGTATGGTGGCAAGATGGACGAGGTCGCTATATGGGCAGATTTGCAGTTATCAAGTGGCGATGCTACAACGCTTTACAATTCGGGAGTGCCTACGAATTTATCAGATTTCTCAACTCCTCCAACAAATTGGTGGAGATTTGAGGAGGGCTCAGGGACTACAATATCGGACAGTATAGGGAGTGCTGATGGGACATTAATAAACGGAACGGCATTCTCAAGTGATGTCCCAACATAAAACTTTAAAAAATGAAAAAAAATAATTTAACTTATGCGACAATCAGCGTTGATGATTTAAACAAGATTGATTTTTCTGAAATTGGAGAAACATCATCAAGCACAATCAGGAGGAGCATTGACTTGACTCAGTTTGTGATTAAATGGGATTCAGAGCCATCATTTATAGAGGATGGAACTGTCATTCCTATTGGTCAATATACTCATGAGGAGGCTCTTGAGTTAATGGCATCAGATGAGTGGAGTGAGCCTGAGCCAAATGAAACAGATTAAATATGTATGTAATATCATCCACATATTAAAACACAACAATGGCAGAAAAGGAAGCAGTATTTAATTTAAAAGTTAACACAGGGAACTCTGTTAATGATGTTAAAAAATTTGACAAGGCTGTCAAGGATGTTGATAAATCCTTAAACAAAACACAAAAAACAGCAAAAGACACAAAAGGAACAGACCATTTATCAAAGAAACTCAAGGAGATGAATGCTCTGTTAAAATCAGGGACATTGACATTCCAGCAACAGACCAAGATGATAAAAGATTATCAGGGCTTGGCATTACAGGCTGGAGCAACGTCTCCCGTAGGAAAGCAAGCAATCCAACAGGCTTCTCAATTGAGAGACACATTGACTGACCTTGATAATAGAGTAAAATTATTGTCCTCTGATTATGTTCATCTGGAGACATCCATGCAAGCAATAAGCACAGGAGCATCAATTTTTCAAGGAGTTGCATCAATGACAGCACTTGTTGGCTCTGAAAATGAGGACTTGATGAAAGTGATGGTCAAATTACAGGCTGTTATGGGAGTGACAAACTCCATCAATGCTGTGGCAAACGCTTTGAACAAAGACAGCTTGCTTGGAATTAGAGCCAGAATCATCATTACTAAATTATTGAATTGGGTTAAAGGAACAGAGGCAAAAACAACAAAGGGAGTTGTTTCAGCAAATACACAGGATGCAGTTTCAACAAATGTATTGACAGCATCCAAGAAAACTCTGGGGAGAGCCTCTTTATTTACAGCCAACTCAATGAAAATCTTAAAGCTGGCAATAATTTCCACAGGAGTGGGAGCTCTTGTTGTGGCAATTGGTATGTTAATCGAGAAATTAATGGGAGCACAGGATGAGACAGAGGAGCTTGCTGATGATACAGACAGGCTTGCTGAGGCTCTTGAAAATCAAAAAGCCACTGTTGAGACAATGTCAACTTTTCAGGATAAATTGATGAAAAGCGAAGAAAAGGCACACAGAAGCCGAGTTAGATGGATAAAAGAAAATGTAAAAACAGAGGAGGAGGCTCAAGAACGAATCCACAAATCTCAAAAAGTCACTCATGAGGCTACAATGGCTCATTTTGAGGAGGAGGCTGTTAAATTAAAGAAAAGAACTGAAATTGCTTGGGACACTGTTGCTGAGCAAAAAGTTGCTGATGGCGCTCTTGCAAAACACAGATTAAAAGCCTTAGCATATCAGGAGAGCATTGATGAATATGATACAAACAGAATCCTTGCAATGAGGAAAAAACTTACTGATGATGAGAAAAAAAGGAGAGACAAACACAAAAAAGCCAGAGATAAATTTTTAAATGAGAGGCTTTTATTATTAAAATCAAATTTACAAAGAGAAATAAAAGCAGAGAAAGACATTGAGAAGATACGTTTTCAAATGTTAAGAAATACAAATCTTGAGCATGATGAACTCAAACAGATTGAGTTTCAAAAAGAAATCAAAGCAATTGAACTCAAGAAAAAATTTGAAAATGAAAAACAGCTAATTGTTGACAATGCAATCAAAGACGATATTAAGAAATTAGATGAGAGATTTAAAAAGGGTAGATTAAGAGAGTCAACATATTTAAGAAAGGTCAAAGAGTTGAGAGAGAGTGGACTTGAAAACATGACAGATGAGGAACAGGCTTTGATGGAATTTAAACAAAAGCAACTCCATGCTGATTTATTACAGAATGAGATAATCTTTGGAGAGAAAGAAATTAAAGAGAGAGCAAGGAGAGAGAAAGAAAAACAAGAGCTTTTTGACAAGACCAGAGCTGTTGTGATGGATGATTTTGAACAGCAAAGAGTTGACTTAAAAAACAGTATTGATGAACAACTTAAAATCCTTGAGGAGGGAAATAAAGAGGGTATTTTATTAGAGGGGGAATATAATGCAACAAGAGAGAAACTTGCCAAAGAGCTTGCAGATAGAGAGAAACAAATTGCAAAAGACAAAGCTGATTTTATTAAGGAGCAAAACGGCAAAATTTTTGAGGATTCTGTTGAGAATGTGACAAGGATGCTGGAACAGGCACAGATGGGACTTGACCAGCTTAATGCATTGAATGAGCTTGCAAATGTAATAGGACAAAATAAACTTGCAAAGATTGAGGAGGACTCACAAGCTGAGCTTGATATATTAACAAAAAAACAACAGAAAGAGTTGTCAAATCAATCTCTCACTGATGAACAAAAGAAATCTCTTGAGGAAAAATTTGCAAAACAAAAACATCAAATTGAATTAAAAGAATTTAACGAATCTGAAAAAATTAAAAAAGCACAGTTTCAAAGAGAGAAAGCTCTCAAAGTTTCACAGATTGCAATTGAGACAAGTCTGGCAGTATTGAAATCCATTGCAAACAATGGAGGGATGCCTCTTGGTTTGCCTTTTGGGATTGCCTCTGGTGTTTTGGGTGCAACACAGATAGCCTCTGTATTAGCTCAAAAATATCAGGGAGGGACAGCTCCAACATTAGCAAGTGCATCAGGAGGAGGAGGAGGAACGGCTGGAGCTGGAGCATCTTCATTCACAGCCAACACAAACGCACAACAGACAAATCTGGGGGATATACTTGGAGGACAAGATTCAGGCACTCCAGCCCCCTCTCAGGTCTATGTTGTGGAGTCTGATATCACAAACACACAGGACAAAGTTGCAATGCAAGAGATTAAGACAGTTTTTTGATAAATAAAGCTCCATCTGTTGTCATAAATCCATCTCCTGTGGACAAGCATCCATATTTATAGAGAAACTCTTGAGCTTTTAAAAAATTAGGCTCTTTTATTTTAACATTATCCCCAGAAATAAAATCATCAGGAGGATAAACATTAAGATATAAGGATTTAATAAAATGATTGTCCTCTGTCCAATTTATAGAGTCAAAAAGTTTAATCAATTTATCACTATTTATGACAATAGGGGAGTGAGTTTCAAAATTTAGTGTTTTGTAATTGTTGTATTTTAAAAATTCAATTGTATTTTTTGAGGCTGTTTGATAATGTGGGGGATGTATTGGATTGACATTAAGATATCCCTTACAAATTGGATGATTAAAATTATATTTATCATTCACATAAAAATCATCATTCATATAGATAAAATCTCCTCCTATTTTTTTTGCAAATGTCAGGATTTTATTTGTCACATCGCATCCTCTTATATTATTAAACTTTTGACATGGTATATTTTTAGCCTCTGGAATTTTATCTCCTATTGTGTAAAATTCAGCATCTTTAAAAAAGAGAGATGCATATCTTATGGATTGCTTGATGTCAAAATCAAAGGCTGAGCTTATATATGGATAAACAAATTTCATTAATTTAGAACAAAGATACATAATATATATGATTAAAGATTTACCAATATATGAGATTAATATTGATTTGCAAGATGCAGAAACATCAGTATCATTCAACAGTTTAGTCTCTCATCCAGCACATGAGAAATCATTTCAAATGTTTGCAAAGAAACAAAGATTTGAATTTAATGATGAGGAGCAAGTCATCACAGGAGTAGCAATCAGCTCAGAGACACCAATATTTCGGAGAGATGAATCAGGGGAGGAATATTATGTCAGATTTTCAAAACGGTCAATTAAAGACATTATTTTTGATTATGCAAGGAGAAACAATTTCAACAATGTTAATCTTGAGCACAATCCTCATGAAGTTGTAAAGGGAATATATATGATTCACTCTTATCAGATAGATGAGGAGAAAGGATTCACAGCTCCAGAAAGATTCAAAGATGAAAATGATGGGAGTTGGATTGTATCATATAAAGTGACAGACAAAGATATTTATAAAAGAGCAAAGGAAGGCGAATTTTCGGGATTTTCAATTGAGGGAGTGTTCAATCTCAAGGAGATAAAAATGTCTGAGGAAAAATTATTTTGCAAGATTTATGAGGAGCTTGAATTTATAAATGAATACATAAGATTTTATAATGATTATCCACAGGCTGTCATTAATAATGCAAAAAGAGGAATTGAATTAAACGAAAAACAAAACAATAAATGTGCTCAGAGGGAGGGAAAAATAAGAGCCAGACAGCTCAGTCAAAAAAAAAATATTAGCCTTAAAACCATAAAAAGAATGTTCTCATATTTATCCAGAGCTGAGACATATTATGACTCAGGAGATAAAGAATCATGTGGATATATTTCTTACCTTTTATGGGGAGGAAAAGCTGGAAAAAGATGGGCAGAATCTAAATTAAAACAGATTGAGAGAGAAAAAAAATGATGCTCTGAATCCCTTATAAAATAAGGATTTTTTCACATCTCCAATTTTAGAGGGTAGCGTTCCACAGAAACATAAAAGTCTCTTAAATCGCATTAAAACAGTATTTAAAGAGATTTTATAAAATATTAAAAATATTTGAAAATACTTGATTTTTAGAACATACAAACATAATATATAAAAACATAATTATCATGACAAATAACGTTAATAAAGTGATGGATTTATTAAAAGAAATTAAGACATCATTTTCAAATAAGTTTGAGAAATTTGCTCAGGCTGTTTTATCAGATGGAACTGTAATTGAATGGGATGGAGACCTTGAGGTTGGAGTTGCTTGTTTTGTAGTTTCAGGAGATGAGAGAATCCCAGCTCCAGAGGGGACACATCAAATGACAGGAGATTATGAGGGTGTTTCAATCATCACAGATGCTGAGGGGATTGTCACTGAGGTTATCTCAGAAGTAGCTGAGGAAACTCCAGCAGAAACTCCAGAGGAGGATGCTGAGGAGTCATCTGAGGAGGCATCATCTGAGGAGATGAGCACTGAGGAAAATATTGAGGAGACAACAGATGAGAATGTCTCTGTCACATTATCGGCTGATGATGTTGAGAACATTGTAAATGGAAAGCTAAGCACATTGACTGACAAAATCAGTGAAATGTTTACAGCTATTACAGAAACAAACACAGAGTTAAAGAATGAGCTTACATCATTAAAGGAGGATTATGAGACTTTTAAGAATAAGCCATCTGTTGATTCAGTTGAGTCTGAGAAATTTGCAAGAGTAAAAGATGCCAAAGATTTGACATCAAGACAAATCTGGCTTAAAAACCGAATGAATAAATAATTAAATTTTAAATTTTAAAACTAAAAAAAATGTCGTTAAAAAAATACATTAAGACAAATTTTGACTATGATGTTTCAGGATTGACAGCTTATGTTGATGAGCAATCTCCTGACTTGATAGTACGTTCTGTATCTGAAGCTAAGACTTTAGGATACATCACAATCCAAGAGGGTGTGAAAGGTTCTGAGGAACTTAAATTGATGGATGACACAATCACTTATCAAGCAAGTGGCTCATGTGCATTAACTCCATCAGGAAACACTGTTTTCACTGACAGAGCCATCTCTGTTGAGTCTCTTGGATATATGAAAAAATTCTGTAATAAAGACCTTGCTGGATTTTGGACTCAGTTAGCTCTAAGAAGTGGAGCAAATGAGGAAAACAAAGACCTACCTTTTGAGGAGCAACTTACATCTTATTTATTACAGTTGCACGCTCATGAGCTTGACAAGTTAATCTGGAGAGGAAATAAATCCACAGGCTCTGGAAACTTAGCTCTTATGAATGGATATTCTCAATTCTTAACAACAGGAGCTGGATGTGTAAACTTAAACACATCATCAACTGCAACAATCACAAACGCTAACGCATACGACGTTTTTTATGAGTGTTTTTCAAATACTCCATCAAATGTTGCTGAGGCAACTGATTTAGTTTGTTTCACAGGTCGTGAGAATTTCAACAAATTGATGAAGAACTTAGTTGATTCAAATTTTTTCCATTACTCTCCGAGTGCTATCGCTACAATGAACGAAGTGATATTGCCTGGAACTGACATGAAAATTGTCAAAGTAAATGGATTAAATACAAAAGATGATATCTACACAGGTAGAGCTTCAGAGTTTGTTTTTGGAACTGACTTGACATCTGACTTTGAATCATTCGATTTGTGGTATTCGCAAGATGATGACCTTATATACATCAGGTCTCAATTTAGAGCTGGTGTTCAAGTGCCTTTCCTTAATCAAATAGGTGTATGGCATGGAACATCTTCTCCATCATAATAGATAAATTAATTGAGGAGGATTAATTTCCTCCTCTTATTGTTAAATTAAAAAAAAATAGAATTTATGCCATGCTTAATGACAACGGGCTATAATGACCGAACATGTACCAATGGAAAAGGAGGAATAAAATCAGTGATACTGTTTCCATTAGGGAATATGACTGCATCAACTTTGACATCTAATGAGATAACAGCAATGACAGTTTCTGGAGAGGTATTCAGATATAAATTAAAATCAAACTTATCAAGCTTCACAGCTCCAATCAAAGTCAACAAAGAAAATGGGACTTTGTGGTATGAGCAAGCATTAAGCATGATTTTAGCATCAGACACAAAAGAGTTAAGAAGTGAGATTCATTTATTAGCTCAAAATGAGGTTGTTTGCTTAATAGAAAAAGCAAATGGAACTTATGTTGCTCTTGGATATGGAGAGGGACTGCAAGTGAATGATGGTTCTGAATATACATCAGGAGTGTTGAAATCAGACCGATTAGGTCATGTGATTTCTTTGGCTGGGATGGAAAATGAGTGCGTGCCTGATGTTCAAGCATCAGTCATCACATCATTATTGACTCAACAATCTCCATCAGTATAATATTTATATTC
>TARA_R110002012_G_scaffold6379_1_pt1 | contig 13675 bp, 7 predicted proteins | sample TARA_R110002012 | Tara Oceans TARA_R110002012 (sample SAMEA4396515) | marine metagenome | biome: Westerlies Biome; feature: [DCM] deep chlorophyll maximum layer (ENVO:01000326); material: water (ENVO:00002006), including particulate matter (ENVO:01000060) such as... | depth 40 m
AATCCCAACTGTCCACACATGATTGATAAGTTTTAGGTTGCACCGATAGTCATTAAAAATATCGATTTCCGCCCAAAAGCCATAGCATTTCAATTGATACTATTTTGGGCTGGTTCTACTTGCAGCAATGTGTTGGGTGTTGGCGGTCGCCGCCCCATACCGACGTTTGCTTCAAGGTGCTATCCTTCGTACTTAACGATCATTTCTTGTCATCCCTTCGGCGTCGGCCAATTTTTACACCCTTACCCGCATCCTTCATCATTTCCTTCCTAACGTCCACAGAATTTCCCTCGGGAGTTGTTAGTTTTTTCTTACCACGAATTGTCCAGCTTTCTGCGTACTTGGGCGAGGTCTTTCTTTCATAGCGTTTTGATTTCAAGGGTTCCTCCGGCTTCGCAGGGCCGACTTGCTTTGCTATAGACTTTCCGCTTTTATAATTGGTGATGAGATTTAAAATTGTGCGGGGCATGGCTTATCTTCTTTTTACCTTCTAATAATCTTGTCGCTTTGAGGATGAACCCTCTCTAGGCTCACACATTCTTCAAATGCGGGTGCAATTTCAAGTATTCATGTTTTGCAGTGTTATAGCCTAGTTTATATCCTACATAGAATAGGCACGCTCCGAAGAACAGCGTGAATATAAACCAAACAATGAAGCGATTTCTTCGCTTAATATCCTCCGTCTTTTCCATTTCCTGTATTTTTTCAGCGTAACTGAGTGATCAGTGAAATTTAGTGAATTCTTTAACGATACTAGCCAAGATCGATCAAAAGCATTGATATACGAGGTTGTGTTGACTAATTGACAATTAGCAGATAGTGTAATTTGTTGAAATTTAGTTTCCGTATGAAATCATATATCATTATTATTAGTAGATGTAAATTATTATTTAACCTTTAACACTTATTTACTATGTCAATGGAAAATGTAGTGGCGGTGCAGATTCCGCCAAAAACTTTGGCTGAGCTAAAGACCAAAGTAGATGATATTGTGAAAACTCTTTCTCCTTTGCTCATCACACTTACGGCACAACAACGCAAAGAGGCGCCTAAAATGGGTGACGGAACAGAAGTATTTGTTGGCAAGGTGCTTGACTATACGAAGTCATCTCCCGCCTTTTTGCCACCCTATGTGAAAGCCGATGACTTGGAGATCGACTTTAAGGCTGTCAAAGATCTTAACACCCTCTTTAAGCCACTGCAGCAGCTCATGGCAAATTTGGACGACACTATACTAATGAGTGGATCAGAGGCCTATGTGGCGGCCCTGAGCTACTACAACTCGGTGAAATTGGCGGCTAGAATGAATGCTCCAGGAGCCAAGGTGATCTATGATGACCTAAGCTCACGGTTCAGACAGACCTCCTCAAAATCGGCCTAGTGCTACGGCGCAAAAAAATGAACGTGACCCCAGTTAAGAATGAAGAGCAACAAGGCAGCCGATGGCTGCCTTGTTCATTTGAAGCTAAGTGTCCAACTATTGCTCTCCTCAATACAAAATGCCCTCACGATATAAAAAGATGAGAGCGAGCATCTTTAAACACCGATTTTGATATTTTGAGAACCCCTTTCGAGTCTTTTTATCCCGAGCGAGATACTTTTTTACTCGACTTCGCATGTTCAACATGGGAATTCGGAGCAAAAACATGCGACGTCGATATATTTTTGTCCGGCGTCGGATATCAAAGTATCAACGCCGATGTAAAAAGATTCTCCGTCGATATTTTGAAGTGGAGGGGGGTACTTCCTAAGTACCCCCTCCCACCTCTGAAGTGGGGTACCCCACTTCACAAGTACCCCTTTCCTATTCCCTATAACTAACTCATTGTACCATGGCCACATTGGATCAGAAACACCTTCAATCGCAGATAGAAAAAAACATAGCAGAAGCCGAAAAGAACAAAGCCGAAAAACTGAGAGCTGAGTTCGAAACCAAAAGCATGCAATACACCTTTTGGCTCAAGCCCATCATCGGTGGCTTGGCCCTGGGTATAGCCTTTATTCCCATTTACTACACGGCCATTCTGCCGTCACAGGAAGCTCAAATCATCCAGAAGGAGCTGACCAACAAAAGACTGGAACAAAAGCTCTTCCATTTAGAAATGAGCCTCGACTCCAGCATGGCCGCTTTTGAAGAAGAGCGCTCCCTAGTGAGCAACCAGCTCGAAACCATAGAGGGCACCATGAAGAAAAAGGACAGCATTCTCTCGATCTATTTGGTTGAGCTGACCCGGCTCAAATCCACCAACCCGACTATGCGGGACTCGCTCAACTCCTTTCTGGTGAAAAAGAAAAATCGTATCCTTTGGGTGGACGACCAACCTGCCAACAACGATCCCATAGCCAACTATATGCAGCGCCAGGGCGCTGTGATTGTGAAAGCCCTCTCCACAAACGAAGCCATAGACTTTATCAAAACCCAGGGCTTCGACTACATTATCAGCGACATGAGCCGCTTAGAGAATGACATCCAAAACTCCAAAGCGGGACTTGACCTGCTGGCGTACCTGAAAAAGGCCAGGGTAAAAACACCTTTGGCATTTTATTCTGGCAGCGGGACTAGCCAACGTGATATTGTGAAAGCGGTAGAGAGGCAGAAAGTGCTGTTGACAAATGATTCGAAGGAGCTGTTTGATTTTTTGGGGTTTTAGAAATAGCAGTTTTTCGACTATTAATTTAAATCTATATTTACCATTTATCGGTAATTTATAATACTAAGCGAATGACCTTCAACCAAGTTCTAGACAAATACCGCAAAATATCATTTTCTGAACGGGACAAAGGAGACCGCTTCGAGCGTCTGATGCAAGCCTACCTGCAAACCGATCCGAGGTATGCTCATAAACTCAAGAAAGTTTGGCTTTGGAATGAGTTTCCAGGGAAATTGGATTTGGGTGGAGGCGATACAGGTATTGACTTGGTGGCCCTAACCCATGAGGGAGACTATTGGGCTATACAGTGTAAATGTTATCAGGAAACATCTGTAATAGATAAGCCGGCGGTTGACAGTTTTCTTTCTACTTCTAGCCGGGAATTCAAAAATGAAGCCCTGATAACCACTCGCTTTGCGCACAGGCTTTGGATATCCACCAGCAATAAATGGGGATCAAACGCAACACAAGCGATAAGCAACCAGCATCCGCCAGTTACCCGACTGAATCTGTTTGACTTGATAGAATCACCTGTTGACTGGGAAAAGCTCGAAAATGGTATTCATGGTGAAGCCGCCCGAACTCCTAAGAAGACTCTTCGGCCACATCAAAAAGACTCACTGGACAAGGCCCACGAACATTTTAAAACTGCAGAAAGAGGGAAGTTGATTATGGCTTGCGGTACCGGCAAAACGTTCAACTCGCTCAGAATTGCTGAGCATGAGACAGAAGGCACAGGCCTGATTCTCTTTCTGGTTCCATCAATTGCCTTATTGGGGCAAACTTTGAGAGAGTGGAGTGCCGACGCCAACGAGCCGATCAATGCGATTTGCATTTGCTCTGATCCGGAAATCACAAGGCGTCGTACACAAAATGAAGATGAGGACACTTTCAGTGTGGTGGATTTGGCTTTGCCAGCATCTACTGATACTGACAGTATCCTACATCAGTTTACGCAGATTAGAGAGAAGAATTTACCAGGAATGACGGTGGTATTTTCGACCTACCAGTCCATTGATGTAATTGCCCGGGCTCAGAAAGCGCTCCTCAAGAACGGATTTAGCGAATTCGATTTGATTATTTGTGACGAAGCCCACAGAACAACTGGAGTTTCACTTGCAGGCAAAGACGAATCGAACTTCACTAAAGTGCATGATGCCGATTTCATTAAAGCCAAAAAACGGCTTTATATGACAGCTACTCCCAGGCTCTATAGTCAGGACACGAAAAGCAAAGCAGCGCAGGCTGAGGCTACTTTGTGGTCAATGGACGATGAAAAACTTTACGGATCGGAAATTTACAGAATTGGCTTCGGGGAAGCAGTGGAGAAGGGATTGCTTACCGACTATAAAGTACTGATTCTGACGCTTAATGATCATGATGTTCCTGAGGCATATCGCAAAGTACTCACTAATGAGCAGGTCGAAATTAACACCGATGACGCTTCCAAAATCATTGGCACTATCAATGCGCTATCCAAGCAATTCTTAGGCGATCAGGCCGCCACCGTCGAGTCAGATCCTTTCCCAATGAAACGTGCCGTCGCCTTTTGCCCTAGCATAGCAGGATCAAAGCAAATTACCTCAACTTACAATATTGCAACCGACGCTTATTTGGGATCATTGCCAGCCGATAAGAAGGAAGTAATGGTGTCAGTCGCCTCCAAGCACATGGACGGCACTATGGCGGCTCCCGAAAGAGACCAAATGATGGCTTGGCTTAAAGAGGAAACCGAAGACAATGAATGCCGAATTATCACTAATGTGAAAGTGCTCAGTGAGGGAGTTGATGTTCCTTCGCTGGATGCCGTGCTTTTCCTCTCTGCTCGAAATTCAGAAGTAGATGTAGTTCAATCAGTCGGCCGTGTAATGCGACTTGCTCCTGGCAAGAAATACGGGTATATCATTATTCCTGTTGTAGTTCCATCTGACGTCGAAGCAGATAAAGCGCTCGACGACAACGAACGCTATAAAGTAGTGTGGACGGTACTCAATGCTCTTCGTGCGCATGATGACCGATTTAATGCTACAGTTAATAAAATAGAACTGAACAAGAAGAAACCTACCAATATCAACGTGGTGGGTACTCGCTTCACCTTTGATGAGGAAGGTCGTCCAATAGATAAAACGGGGGACGGTTCATCGAGTACAGACAAAGCTACCCAAGAGCTGAATCGGCAATTAGCATTGCAGTTTGAGCAACTCCAATCGGTTGTTTACGCTCGTATGGTAGAGAAAGTAGGCAACCGGCGTTATTGGGAGCAATGGGCGAAAGACGTAGCACAGATTGCTGAACGGCAAATCGAACGCATCAAATACCTTATCGATACCAAACCAAACCAACGTAAAGCTTTTCAAAACTTCCTGACGGGTCTACAGAAAAACATCAACCCGAGTATTACCAAAGAACAAGCTATTGATATGCTGGCACAGCACATCATCACCAAGCCGATCTTCGAGGCTTTGTTTGTGGGCTATTCTTTTGTGAAGAGCAATCCCGTATCTACCGCCATGCAAGGCATGCTCGATGCGCTGGAGGGCAAAACCATTGCCGAAGAATCCGACACGTTGCAAAAATTCTACGACTCGGTTCGGAAGCGTGCCGAGGGGATAGACAATGCCAAAGGCAAACAACGCATCATCATTGAGCTTTACGATAAATTCTTCAAGACTGCCTTCCCTAAAATGGTGGAGCAGCTCGGCATTGTCTACACACCTGTAGAGGTGGTGGATTTTATTATCCACTCCGTAAATGATGTGTTACAAAACGAGTTTGGACGCAGCGTCTCTGATGAAAATGTGCATGTACTTGATCCTTTCACCGGCACTGGTACGTTCATCACCCGTTTGCTCCAAAGTGGCCTGATCGAAACCAAAGATTTGGCACGTAAATACCATCACGAACTCCATGCCAACGAGATCGTTTTGCTGGCTTACTACATAGCAGCCGTCAATATCGAAAATGCGTACCATGACCAACTAACAGATTCACTTTTCGAGAAAGGAGATGGCGAAGTACCATATGAACCGTTTGAAGGAATCGTACTTACTGATACTTTTCAACTGGGCGAAACAGACGAAAGTGAAAAGCTCTTCTCAGATATGTTTCCTCAAAACTCTGCCAGAGTAGAAAAACAAAAGAAAGCCCCACTGCGGGTGATTATGGGCAACCCGCCATATTCTGTTGGTCAACAGTCTGCAAATGATAACGCAGCAAATCAGAAATATGCAAAATTAGATTCTCGAATAGCTAATTCTTATGCTAAAGGGAGTAAAGCATCTTCAGTTAAGGCACTTTACGACTCATATGTGAAAGCCTTTCGATGGAGTACCGATCGACTTGATTCGGAAAATGGAGGAGTAGTTGCCTTTGTTAGTAATGGGGCATGGATGGAAACAAATGGCATGGATGGGTTTCGAAAATCCTTGGAAAAAGAGTTTTCAAGCATTTGGGTATTTAACCTTCGGGGCAATGCGAGGACTCAGGGAGAATTCAGACAAAAGGAAGCGGGAAACGTTTTTGGTTCAGGTTCTCGTACACCTATTTCAATTACGGTATTAGTAAGTAATCCGAATTCCAAATCTGACAAAGCCCTCATCCATTACCATGACATTGGTGACTACCTCAATCAAAAAGAAAAGCTAGAGATTATTCAAAAATTCGCTTCGATTGGAAATAATCAAATCGAATGGAAGACGCTCCAACCAAACGAGCATGGAGATTGGCTTAGCAAGCGAAACGATTTATTCAACACTTTTATTCGGATTGAAGCTGATAAGAAGTACGAATCAAAAACTCAAAGCTTTTTCACTACTCATTCTTTAGGTACTGCCTCATCAAGAGATGCGTGGGTTTATAATTACTCCACAAATAAATTGAATTCAAATATCAGTCGTACTATTGAATTCTATAATCAGCAAAGAATTGAATTTGCGGCTAACAAAAGAAGGAATGATAAAGCCACTTTTAATGATTTTGTTTCTAATGACCCTGTCAAAATCAGTTGGAATGATTCTTTGAGAAAATCGTGTGAAAACAATGTTGAAATTGCTATTCAAAGCAAGGAAATTAGAATAAGTCTTTATAGACCCTTTACAAAAAACAAACTCTATTTTGAACGAAACTTTATTCAAAGACCGTATCAACAACCTCGACTATTCCCAAATAAAGTGTTAAGTAACCTTGTGATTTGTATATCTGGTGTAGGTGCAAGCAAGGATTTTTCAACTTTAATTACAGATTGCATACCTGATTTACAAGTTCAATTTAACGGACAATGCTTCCCTCTCTACTACTATGACGTGCGAGAAAAGAATAGTCCTGGGCTTTTTGATTCAGTGGGAGAATCGGAATACATCCGTAGAGATGGGGTGAGTGATTTTATACTGGAGCGGTCAAGGAAGCAGTATGGTAAGAATGTAGGCAAGGAAGACATCTTCTACTATGTCTATGGTATCCTCCACAGTGAAGACTATCGCACGGCCTTCGCCAATGATCTTAAGAAAATGCTACCACGGCTGCCATTAATGGAAGATGTAAGGGATTTTTGGGCATTTAGCAAGGCTGGCCGCAAACTGGCGGAGCTTCATATCAATTATGAGGAGGTTACTCCAGCTCTTGGTGTACATGTGAGTGGCGTAGAAAGCGGCTTCTTCCAGGTGGATAAAATGCGGTTTCCGAAAAAAGGCCAGAAAGACACTATCATTTACAATAGCAAAATTACCATCACCAACATTCCCGAGCGTGCTTATGAATACGTTGTCAATGGCAAGAGCGCCATCGAGTGGATCATCGAACGCTACCAAGTCACCACCCACAAAGAATCCGGCATCAAAAACGACCCCAACGACTGGGCAGAAGAAGTAGGCAATCCCCGCTATATTTTGGATTTGCTTCTAAGCATTATTAAAGTGAGTGTGCAGACTGTGGAGATAGTGGAGGGGTTGCCGAAAGTCAAATTTGATTGATAATTATTTACTTAACCAATAACATGGATGCTGCGCCCATTATTTGCTACATTTTCACCACCTCATAGCTCTCTGAAGTATTCTTCTTTGTGTATTGAATATCGTCGTGCATCTGAAATTTTAATATCCAAAGCGATATCGAATAATAACGTAGATACAATTGGTCATGCTCTTCTTTTCTTAATCCGTCATTCTGTTGAACTTGGTTTAAAAGCAAACCTAGAACCATTTTATGCAATGGCCGGAAAAGTGGAATTGCTAGACATAGATGACATTAAAGAACACTCTCTTAGCTATTATTTTGACATCTTTCAATCAATTGTCCAAGTAGCTGAAAAGAATTTGGCTATTTCACCCGACCTCATAAAAGGAAGACGGGAGATCATGGCCGACCTAAAGCTTCTGGTTGGCATTTGTCACAAATTAGACCCATCAAGCCATATGAGTAGATATGGTCAATACCCACCACTCGATTTTTCGAAAAATGAACACCAGATCGACTTCACTTCATTCGGCAAATTATACTCCGATGTGATGACTGATATTTTTATTGTTGTAGATACCTACAAGGCCCAGTCATTAACGCCTGATGAAGAGGCCACCATTCTCGATGAAATAAACAAGCTAATTTCCGACAATTAATTCTCTACTCTCAAATACCCTAACCGAGCAAAAGAATTGCTATACAAAGTTTTTTTGCATGAGGGATAGCAGCGGAAAGCCCACAAGGTGAGGTACGAGCCTGAGGACTTATAGCGAATAGCCCGACCCTGCCAAATACAAATTATTTACTTATCATTAAACCTCCTTGGCAGGGGCACGCCCAAATTAAAGATCCATAAACATTCCTCTTAACCTTGTCCCCCTCCGGCTTCTTCCTCGATGCCGGCGTGGCCGATGTGGCTTATGCCTGGACGTCGAATACTGGTTATACATCAACAGACAAAATCATTTACCCAACGGAGCCCGGCACCTACTACCTGCAGGTAACCGCAGCAGACGGCTGCGCTGAAACAGATGTGGTGGAGGTAAAGGAAACCACGCAGAAAATAAAGGCCAGCTTCCTTATCCCCAGTGAAGTAGCTGTGGAGGAGGAGGTGCATTTTGTGCAGCTGACCGAACCCGAACCGCTCTCTTTCAAATGGACCTTTGGTGATGGGTTTTCGTCGGTGAGGGCCAACCCTTCTTATATCTATTACCGGGCAGCAGATTACACGGTGAGCCTGACGGTGTCGAACGGGGTGTGCTCCGACACGGAGGAGAAGCTGCTGAGGGTGCTGGAGTTCAGGCCGTCGGAGCCAGCCACCGACAAGGTGAGGCTGCTGGAGCTGTACCGCAGCAACCTCTACCCCAACCCGGCCGAAGATGTGGTGAAAATTGACCTGGAGCTGAGCGACGAAGCGCCGGTGCTGGTGCAGATATTCAACCTGAGTGGGCTCAAAGTGGCAGAGTACGAATTTGTGGGGATAGAGGAGCTGGTGGAGTTCAACATGAGCGGCATGACGCCTGGCTCCTACATCATGGCCATTCAATCAGGGAGAATTTCGAAAACGATCAGGTTTGTAAAGACATTTTAACCATCAAGAAATGAACTAAATACAGTTTCGGCAGCCTCCCTTTACTACCCCCTCTCCCATCGGGAGAGGGCTAGGGGAGAGGGGCAAAATTGCCAACCCCAACCTACGACCTTATGCTCATCGACCTAACTTATAAAAAAGCGCTACTTGCTATCATTTTCCTCGCATATTGGGCTGCAGCCCAGGCAGTACCCACGGCCACATTCACCGCCGACCCAGTCTGCAAAGGGCAGCAAACCGTTTTCGTGAACGGCTCCACCACGCTGTCGGGCACCATCACCTTCTATTCGTGGGATTTCGGCGATGGGCAAAGCTCCACCGTGCCCAGCCCTCGCCATACCTATGCGTCGGCGGGTGATTTTGTGGTGAGGCTGTGGGTGTTCGACAGCAACGGGGATCAGGACGACTTCTCCACAACCGTCACGGTTTACCCCACTGCGTCGGTTAATTTTTCGGCCACGGCGGGCGACCGCTGTGTGTCCACCACGCAGTCGTTTACGGACCTCACCTCCATAGGGGGCGGCTCCACCATTACCGATTTCGAGTGGGACTTCGGCGATGGCACCATCGTCAACTCAGCTACGTCCATCAACCCCACGCATGACTATGCTGCAGCAGGCACCTACACGGTTACCCTCACTGCCACCACCAACAATGCCTGCGAAAGCAGCCTGAGCAAGCCAATCACGATTCACCCCGACCCGGTGGCCGACTTGACTTTTCCTGGCGATGTATGCCTCGGCGAAAGCATCGTTTTCACCAACAACTCATCGATTGCGTCGGGCAATGTCACCTACACGTGGGACTTTGACGACGGCTCACCCGCCTCCGGGCAGGTCAGCCCTACACATACTTTTGCCACGGCCGGGCTCTTTGACGTAAGCCTGCTGGTGACCTCCAACGATGGCGGTTGCACTGATTTGACTGTCCAACAGGTAGAAGTATTTGCGCAACCCGTAGCGGATTTCATCCTCAGCGATCACTGCTTTGAAGAAACTACCACTTTTACCAATACCAGTACCGATGCTGTGAGCTACCTCTGGTCGTTTGGCGACGGCAGCCAGTCGACCGATGCGAATCCGACTTATGACTACGCCAGCCCTGGCACGTACGAGGTAACGTTGGAAGCCACCTCGCCGAACAATTGTGTGGATGCCATCACCCAACTCATCAATGTGCGGCCTAATCCAGTTGCCAATTTTACCGTCAAAGATACCTGTCTGGGCACCGCCACCGCTTTCACCAACCTTTCCACCATCACCAGTGGGCCAGTCACCTACTCCTGGGATTTTGGTGACGGAAGCCCACTTTCGACCGACACCAACCCAACTTACACCTACACAACAGCCGGTGTTTACACGGTGGAGCTGACAGTTACTTCCAGCTTTACCTGCTCAGCAGTGTATAGCACCACGGTAGAAATATTTGCTACTTCGGTGGGCGGCACACTGGCAGGCAGCACTACCCGCTGTGAAGACGATGACGCCGTTTACACGTTGACCCTGTCGGGTGAAACAGGTGAGGTTGTCAGGTGGGAAAGGTCGCTCACCGGCGTGGACCAATGGATCACTATCGACAATACCACTACATCGCTCGACTATAGCGACCTGGCGCAAACCACGTACTTCCGGACGCTTGTCAAAAATGGGGTTTGCGAGGGGGCCTACTCCTCTGTGGCTACCATCCAAATAGACGAGCTGAGCGTGGGGGGCACGCTTGACGGAAGCACCACTGTTTGTAGTGGAACCAACTCCACCACCCTGGAGCTATCAGGCCACACAGGTGGAGTGGTGGAATGGCAGTCGTCCGCCAGCTCAACAGGCCCTTGGACACCCATTGCCTCCACTGCCACCTCCATGCCTTTCTACAATTTGACAGCCACTACTTACTACCGGGTAATCGTACAAAACGGCGTTTGTAGCAGCAGCCCTTCCAGCGTGGCTGAGATAGAAGTGTCGCCGGAAACTGTGGCAGGCCTGGTCAACGGATCTGCTGTTGTTTGCTATGGCACCAACTCAGGCCAACTCACACTCTCAGGAAACACTGGAGGCGTGGTTCGCTGGGAGTCGTCGCCTACCGGCGAGGAACCCTGGGCACCCATTGTGAATACCTCTGCCACCCTCGATTACGAAAATCTGCTGGCCACGGCTTTCTACCGGGCCATCGTCAAGAGCGGCGTTTGCAACGAGGAGATCACCAACAAAGTGAAAGTACAGGTGGATCCGGCGACGGTGGAAGGCGAGCTAAGCGGCCCCTCGCTGGTGTGTGGAGAGGCGAATGAGGGTACAATCCTGTTGAAAGGACAAACCGGAGCTGTGCTGAGGTGGCAGGAGTCGCCGGATGGAACTGCATGGACAGATATTAGTAATACTACCACCAGTCAAAGTTTTACGGACTTAACGGCAACCACATTCTATAGAGCCGAGGTGCAAAGCGGTACCTGTGCGGCCATTTTCACCGAGCCCTTTGAAGTAGAAGTGAGTGCATTGCCCAATGTCGCTTTCAGCGTGCAGGAGGTCTGCGATGGGCTGGCCTCACAGTTTGTCAATACGTCCACAGTGCCCAGCGGAACAGTGGCGTCTCAAGTTTGGGATTTTGGCGATGCATCGTCGTCTGTATCAACGTCGCCCAAGCACACTTATGATAGCTATGGCACCTACCCGGTGAAGCTGATCGTGACGAGCAAGGCAGGCTGCATCGACTCGCTGAGCATGGCGGCAGTTGTGAATGCTGTTCCTGAGGTGAAGTTTACGCAGGACGATGTTTGTTTTGGACAGCCCATGGACTTCTCAAACCTGTCGTCCCTCGCTCTTGGCACCATTGCCGACATCGCCTGGAACTTTGGCGACGGCGCTACTTCCAGCGAGCAGGATCCTAGTTATACTTTTGAAGAGCCAGGCGCTTTTCAGGCCAGCCTGGCCATCACAAGCGATAAAAATTGTGAAACCAGCTTCAGCAAGCAGGTGGTAGTATTTCCCCAGCCTGTCGCTTCCTTTGAAGTGGGCAATGTTTGCTTTGGCGAAACGTCCAATTTTAAAAACAATAGCACTGTATCGTCCGGCACGCTTACCTATGAGTGGGATTTCGGTGACGGTACTCAGTCAACATCCATCAATCCGTCACATAAATACGAAAAGCCCGGGCACTATGCCATCAGCCTGACCGCCACGAGTAGCTTCGGCTGCTTATCGGAATTCATTGAAGAAATTGATGTCTTCGAACAGCCTGTGGCCAGCTTTTCTGTGGAAGACATATGCCTTGATGCAACGGCTGCCTTCACCAACACCTCCACTGGTTCGGATGTCAGCTATCGTTGGGAGTTTGGGGACGGCATCGTTTCAGAAGAAGTCAGCCCCGCCCACAAGTACGTGAGTGCCGGCATTTACACCGTGACGTTGTCGGTTACGGCAGAAAGCGGATGCTCGGATCAGTTCAGCTCCAAGATTACCGTGTCACCGCTTCCACTCATCAGCTTTGTGATGGAGGACGTCTGTATCGACAAAGCGGTAGCATTTTCCAATCTCAGCAGTATCATTTCCGGCGACGTAGCCTACACCTGGTCTTTTGGCGATGGAAAAACGTCGAATGAGATAAATCCTGTTCACTCCTATGAAGAAGCGGGCCTATATACGGTAAGGCTTGAAGGAGCCTCTGATATTGGTTGCGCAACTGTTCTTGAGAAAACGGTGGAGGTATTTCCTTTGCCAACGCCAGATTTTGAGGCCGAGCCGGTGTGTGATGGATCTCCCACGGTTTTTGACAACAAAACCACGCTTTCTTCAGGCTCAATAGCGAGCTACCTCTGGAATTTTGGTGATCAAACCAACTCCATTGTGCTAAGTCCTACCAAGCAATACCTCAACCCAGGCACCTATCAAGCCTCTTTGCTGGCCGAGTCGGAGGCAGGCTGCAAAGCCATCGTGGCAAAAGAGGTAGTCGTTCATGACTTCCCGGTGGCCAATTTTACTGTTGCCAATGTTTGCGATGGTTTTGAGATCGAGCCTGTCAACCGCTCAGAAATAGCCAGTGGTGACCTCACCTTCGAATGGGATTTTGGTGATGGGCAAACTTCAGCGTCGGCCAATCCCACCCATTTGTATGAGGAAGCGGGGGCATACACCATTACCCTGGCAGCCAGTTCGGGCAACAACTGTAAAGATGTTTTTCAGCGGCAGGTCACCATTTATGCCCTCCCAGAACCTGATGCCGGTGCTGATACCATAGTGAGCAAGGGCTATTCAGCCCTGCTGGCAGGCAGTGGAGGAGTGAGCTATGTGTGGAGTCCTATCGACGGCCTGGCCAATTCCAACGTGCCAATCACCTGGGCGACACCGCTGCAAACCACCGACTACGAGCTGCTGGTCACAGATCAGTTTGGCTGCCAGAACAGAGATACTGTGACGGTGAACGTGAGCGACGATTACCGGATAGTGGCCAGCAATGTATTCACCCCCGACGGCAATGGCCAGAACGACACCTG
>TARA_R110002012_G_scaffold322062_2_pt1 | contig 13664 bp, 14 predicted proteins | sample TARA_R110002012 | Tara Oceans TARA_R110002012 (sample SAMEA4396515) | marine metagenome | biome: Westerlies Biome; feature: [DCM] deep chlorophyll maximum layer (ENVO:01000326); material: water (ENVO:00002006), including particulate matter (ENVO:01000060) such as... | depth 40 m
CTAAATAAGCCAACCATCCTACCTTTTTTACAAAATATTTATTAACTAAGAAGCACCGTTTTATATATGGTAGATAAAATATACTTCAATACTCTTAGATCTTCTTTAAAATCTATGGAAGCCGTAAAATCAGATGAAAGGTATTTTGAAGGTCTTTTAACTGTAGAAATGAAAGATAAACAAGGTGAAATTACAATAGTAGATGAATTATACAAAGTATTACCAGTGTGGATGGATAGAGGAGCACCTATTTCTGATACACATTCTAATAGAATTATAGGAAAAGGTATTAACTATGCTAAAACTGTTGTAAAAGATGCAAAAGGTGAAGAATTACCTGCAATTAAAATTACTGGAAAAATATTTAAAAATTATCAATTAGATAACGTTATCTGGGATAAAATTAGAAATAAAGAGTATAAAGGACTGTCATTTGGTGGTGCAACCAGAACAAATAGAGCACCTATTGTAATGAAAGATGGTTCTATTGCTTACGCATTAAAAGATTTAGAACATTATGAAGTAGCAGTTTGTAAAGACCCTGCAGTTCCTATGGCATTAATTACAGATGTTAACTCAATAGCCAAAGCAGATCATGGTGGTGTTGAGAGAGGTGACGGTAAAATGGTTATTCAGTGTACTTCTATGGGATGTTATGTTGATAAATCAAGTGGTAATTATGTACCAGAAGTAGACCAAAACGAAGAAGTATGGGAAAAAGAAAATAAAGCAGATGAAAATAAACCTTTAAACAAGCCAATGAGAGATGACGGTGATAAAAAATTCAAAGTGTATGTCAAAGATCCTAAAACTGGAAATATAGTTACTGTAAGATTTGGTGATCCAAACATGGAAATTAAACGTGACAGCCCTGAAAATAGATCATCGTTTAGAGCAAGACATAAATGTTCAGAACAAAAAGATGTCACATCTGCTGCATATTGGTCTTGTAAAATGTGGGAAAAATCATCAAGTGTTTCTGATAATATAAGTAAAACTAATTGGGAAGTATGGTTAGAAAATAAAGGTGCAGCAGGTAAAGGTGAATTATTTACTCCAATTAGACCTTCAAAACAAGATAGTGAAGACTTTGATGAAGAAGGTAATCCAATTAGAAAAGAAATGAGAGAACCAACTAAAAACTTTCCGAAAACACAAAAAATACTCCATGATGTAGCAACTAATAATGCAAACACAGTAAGAGCAGCAGGGGATAGACCATTAAAAGAATCAAAAGTTACACAAGAAGGAGATACTGCTGTAGTTCATAAACCTACAAGTAGAAAATTTAAACCTAATCGTTCATTTAAAGATGATCAAGAGGAATTTGGGGACTATTATGACAGTCAAAATCAAGTATTACGATCATTTATTGAAGATATTGAAAAAGCAGATTTAGGAAAATATGATACTTTCCAAGGTAAAGTTAATGCTTTAATGAAAGAAGGCTACCCTGAAGAAAATGCAAAAAAGATTGTAGGTGCTTTTGTAAAAGGAGAAAAGAAAGCTTCTGATGGAGCAGATGGTGGTACAGTTATGAGTACTGATGCAGGTGTAAATAACCCAGTTTATAATTCAAAAGATGAGAAAAAAAGAAAAGAAGATGATGATGAAACTGATAAAGATCATTCAAATTCTGATGGAGAATCACATAGTATGTTTAACCAAGATGTAGGTTTTGACCGTAAAAAGAATTATTTCGGTGGAATAAGAGAAAATTATGATGGTGCAATTAAACAAGGTGGTATGGAAGAAGAAGAAACAAATGAGATTCATAGACATAAAGAAGGTGAAAAAGATGAAAATAAATACGATAAAGAAAAAGAAAAGAAAGAAAAAACAAGAGATTTACATACAATTAACCAAAGTTTAAAAAAACACGAAAAAACAATGTTTTTGAAAAGCTTGTATAAAAACACAAAAGTTCAAATACATTGTGGTAATTGTGGTTCTGAAATAAGTTTGAAAGCAAATGAAATAGCAAAGGTTGGTAAACATGGGGTTTCAACATGTCCTCATTGTGGTACAAGAGCAATGGGTGTTAGAAATTGGGGAGAATCACCAAAAAATCAAAAATATAGAAAACCATTAAAAGAACCAAAACATGGAACAAAAAAACAAGAAAAAAGATGGGCAGCAAATGCACAATATAGAAAATTACAAGAAGCAACAGCACAAAGAGACCTTGATGAAAAAAGAGTACAAAGACCTTAATGAAAGACTAATATAAATCTAACAAAATCTTTATATAGGTACTTATTTAAATATTTGTAATAACATGACTCTCGAAGAACTCAGAAAAGAAGAAAACGAGGAACATGCTGAGGACAAAGAAGAATCCGAAGAAAGGCAAGAAGAATCATCTTCTGAAGAATCAAATAAATCATTTGATGAAGCTTTACTTCAAACAATTTCTACTTTGACTGAGCACGTAAAATCACTTTCTGAATCTCAAGCTGTTCTTGAAGGTAGACTTGCAAAAGCCCTTGAAGAAAAGCCTGAAACACAACTAGATGTAAAACCAAAAACTGATGACTCAGAAGACATTGGTGATGATGTTGTCGTACCAGATGCCTATCAATCAAATTCACGTCAAACTGGATTAGATTCTGATAGAACAAACAATGATGGTGAGGAATCACCTGAATCTGATGACAAAGGACTTACTATGCAAGAGAAATCAGCAGGTCAAAGAACTAATTTTGACTTTACAACTGATACACCTAGACCATCAGCAGCAATCGAAGGCGTAAACAAATCAGATGAATCTGACTTGAATATGGTTTTGAAAGACTCAAGAGATGGTGGCTACGAAGGACTATCTATGGTAGCTAAAAAGATTCTAAAAGGTGACTATTACACACCAACACAAGAGGAAAGCTTGATCTAAAATGGTATCTATAAAAACTATTGACGAACTAGAAGCACTCTATTACGGATTCAACCGTAACCTCATTCGAAAAGCTGACAGTCCAGTAACAACTTCAACAACTGGTGTTTTCAACGCCATTTTTGGAGCATATGCATGGGCACAACTTAACTTAGAAGCCAATGCTTTTGGTATTTTACCAAAAGTTCCATGGGATAAATCTGGTTGGCGTACCATAACGGCTAAACCAACTATGACCACAACCAATGGTAATACAACTCTAGGTGGTACAGCAGAAGGAGGAAACATTGCTGAGACAGTAAAACCAACTTTACAAGAGATTGACATCCGACCAAAAACAGCTCAGTTGCCATTTAGTGCATCTGAAGTTATGGAATGGTTAGCAACTCACAGTAAAGACGACATTTGGGGTGGACTAGGTTCACTTCGTTTGTATATGGCTGTACAGCACAAAGAATTCCTAAACAGAATGTTACTAGCTGACGTTGAAAGTGAAGCAGCAGGTGCAAGTGGAAATAACTCTGGTACAACCAACTTTGAAACTCTCGACAGAATCATTTCAAGTGATGCTGAAGAAGATGCTCTAGGTGGAAGTCACAGTGGTTACTATGATCCATGGGCAGCAAATGCAACCATTGATAGAGATTCAGGTACAACATTTGATTGTACAGTTGAATCAGCTTCAGGTACAATAGGTACTAACGGTGTCCTTACCGATGATACATTACGTACTTTCTTAAGAAAGATCCGTATTGCAGCAGGTAAAGATCCTAACGTCTTCCTAGGTTCTCACGAAGTATATAGTGAGATTCAAGGACTATACATGCCTTCTGTCCGTATTCCAAACCCATACGGAGAGCAGCTCGTACAAGTTGACGTTAATGGTATCCAAACATTCAAAGGAACTGGTGTCGGAATTCACGTAGATTCAATCTATGGAATCCCATTCATCCCATCAAAGGATGCACCAAGCAACGCTTCCGACTCAGGTGAAATTGGTAGACTATTTGCATTAGATACATCTGATGCAGAAGGATACGGATATCCAAGAATCGGAATTCAAATTGCAATTCCAACTGAATACTATGAAGCAACAAGAAGAACCCCTGCATACCCATTCGTAAACAACGCATTTGTTGAGAAAGGTGTATACAGAACAATGGGTGAAACAGTTTGTCGTCACTTCAAGTCACAAGGTAAGATTAGAGATATTAAACTTTAGTCATACTAAAAACATCCCTTTTTTATTTTTTTATATACACTTATATTACTGTAAAGTATATACTATATATGGGAAGTAGAGGTTGTCAAGATAGATGTAAATTTGTAAAGATACATATCCATCCATCAAAGGCATACAAAGGTAATTGTTTCTGTAAAATGTGTTCTTCATTTTTTGAAAAGAAAGATCTTGTTGTTAAGAACGGATTAAGATGTCCATGTTGTAATAATAAGGTAAGAATGAGTAAAATAAATGGTAGACGAAAAGATGTAAAACGTATTTCTGATACACCTATATACAAACTAGAAACTTAATTAAGTTAATTAAGCTAACTTAGCTAACTTTTTCTTCTTTTTTACTTATATAAGCCTTAATTAACACTATACTTTATATATCACCTTATTTCATAATATACATGGCTATAACCACATCAGCAAGTGATTGGACAGCAGCAAATGTTAACAAAACATTATCAATACAAGCTGCTTTAACATCCAAACTAAGATGTTACAAAATCAAATGCACTGCAGGGGGAAGCGATGCATACGCAACTAATGGCGTAGCAGCCGACTTAAAGGAAGGTAGAATCTCAACCCTAGTAGCAGTTATACCTGAAGATAGTAGTGCCGACTATATTGTCAAATATGACAAAACAAATGAGAAAATCAAACTCTTTACTGTCGGTGGTTCAGCAGGTGCAGCTTTAGCAGAATTAGCAAATAGTACAACTATTGCTAATAAAACATTTGAATTTCTAGTATTTGGCTACTAGAGTCCTAAAAACAGCCTTCTTTTTTTTCTAAAAGTTTATAAGTATGAATGTGAGAGTGTATATATGGTAGAATATAATCATAATGTCACCACAGTAAATGCTGATGGTGTTATAAAAGGTGGTCATGGTGTTATTGTATCAGTCCATGTCTCAAAAAAAGGCAGTTCTGGAGCAAAATTACAACTCAAGAATGGAACTACAAGTTCAGGTAATGTTGAATTTACCGTGTATGGTGAAGAAGTTCAAAATGTTTTGGATATTCATAGAAGATTTGAGAATGGTATTTTTGCTGATGTTACAGGTTCTGCAGAGTATATCATCGTTTTTAAGTAGCAAATTTAAATACTTAGCATTTGATATAAGTGTATGGCTACAACATATTGTTCCGTTGAAGATGTTGCTGATTTTCTCAGAATCCCCATTAGTGCTACTACTACTCCTAATAAAACACAAGTGGAAAAAATCATCAATCGAAAAGAAGAAGAGTTGGATAGACGGATTGGGCATACATTTGGAAGAACCAAACAAGTAGCTAAAGAAATTCATGATTTACCATTATTATATACTTATGGTTGGGGTACTCCAGTATTTTTAAAACACAGAGAGTGTCAAGATTTTGATACATCTGCAGGTGATAAAATAGAAGTATGGCAAGGTGCAGATTCATCTTACACTGATGTTTTACAAGATTCACAATGGTGGGATTTTGAACCAGTGTATGGAAGATTATTTTTCCGTGGTTATATATTTACTATTCTTAGAAAAAATAGAGTTAGAGTAACATATCGTTATGGTTCTGCAACAGTACCATTAGACATTGAAGATTCTTGTGTAAAATTAACTGCAATAGATATATTGAATTCTAGTTTTAGAATGGATGTATTACCAGTCGGTGCAAATGGAATTGATGTTTCTGCTTCAAAAGCCGAATGGAGAGCAGATATAGAAAACTGTATTGAGAATCGTCAAGAAATGTTCTTTATACCATAATGGCAGATGATGGTTTTGTTGACACAGGTGGTGTCTCTTCAAAAGATTATCAAGAAAGAAAAGGTAAAAGTGTTATACCAACAGGTTTTGCAGAAGTAACAATACATGAAGGTGCCAAACATGTTAGAAAATCTGACAAATCGCTTTATACAAGAATGATGAAAAATTTAGCAAGAAAAGCAAATCAAGAACTTTATGACAGATTTAAAAATACTGCAGATATTGATTTTATTCCAGTGTATGTTTACTATGATGTACAAAATAAAAGTATGAAAGTTAGAGTTAGAAAAGATTGGTTAAGAAGTCAAATAGAAGTTAAGCTTGATTTTGCAGCATGGTTACGAAAGAAAAGAATGTTTAAAAAATCAGATAAATATAAAGCATGGAATCAAAGTCAACAAAGATATCCTACACAAGAAGAACGACAAGATCCAACAAAACATTGGGGTAAAGATTATATGATGGGTGCCCCACATTTAGCAGCAGAAAAAAAACAATACATAGAAGAAATGACAGCCAAAGGCGAAGCTCATGAATTTATGAAAGGTAAGTTTAATTTAGAAGCAAAAAATCAACATTCTGTTATAATGAGAGCAGCTACTGAAGTGGCACCTGTTGCATTTGGACAAATTATAAAGAATAAAATACATTTACAAGAACAAGAATGGAATAATCCAATTAAAGGAAAAGACTTGTTAAAAATTGAAGACCCAGATAATGAAGATATAATATGGGGTGGTTCTAATTTTAAATCTTATTTAAGAGGTAGAGGAGTTAGTATGAAAACATATAATGGAATAATGAAAGATGTTGCAGGTTTAATGTGGGAACAGTTCCAAGAGATAGATGTGAATAAGTTAACAGAAGAAGGTGTTGAAGATTATGAAGATCAATATATAGCAGGTTTTCCTAATATTGTAAAAATAAGAGAATGGTATGTTAATAGAGGTATGAGAAACATAGATAAAAAAGGAAATGTTAAACGACATCAATATACAGAAGAAAATTTCTTTAGATTAAAAACAAATAAACAAAGAGCTAATTTTATAGATAGAGCTGTATTCATAATTTCAAACGAAATTTATATGAAAAGAAACGGTCTTACAAAAATATATAGAAATAATAATAAAACTGGTAAGCGTAATTTAATGCAATCATCTGGGAAAAAAGTACCTATTTCACATGCAAGACGATACAAAAAATACGCAAAAGGTCGTACTAAAAGGTCAAGTAGATCAAAAGATTATGCAGATTGGAGAGAATCAAATAGAACGTTTGCAGCCAATTTAAAACGAAAAGATACACGCACACGTAAGAGGTAACTTTATAATCTAGCATCTATATATGAATGTATGGCTACAAACTCTACCATGTATGACACAGCAGATGAGTTAAAAACACTACTTCAAGAAAATTGGAGTCTTTCAACCACGCCTAATATAACATTTGTTTGGGAAGAAAAATCAACTGGTTTTGCAGATGATAGACGAGATTTTATATTAATTAATCCTACAAGTGAAAACCCTCAATATTTTAGTCTATATGGACAAGATTTTTTTCATGAAATATTCTTAACTTTAGACATACACACATTTCAGAATATAGAACACAACCAAAACGTGGTAAATGAAGCGTTTACTATCATTAAAAACAATATTAGAGGTTCAACATATGTAGACCTTATGCTCTTAAATTCATCACATTCAAACGACTTATATAGGAACATATATCGCCACACAATAACAGTCAGATATAGAAAAATCAACCCATAATATTTATAAGTAATCCCTCGTTTCTTTTTATATGGTAAGAACAGGTTCGCATGGTTATTTAGAATGGGGTTTTGAATCTTCATATGCTAGTGGAGGCACAGCAGATAAGAAATTTGGTCTACAAGATAGATTAAGTAGCCTTTCATTAACAAATAATAGAATAAATCTACCTAGTTTAAATCAAAATACATTACATTCATTCGCTTATGGTCAACAAGCAGGTTCAGCTTCAGTCTCATTTGTCCTATCTAATCCTTGGATAATAGGATCAGTGTTAGGAGCACCAACCACATCAACAGAATCAGGTTCATTGAAAAAACACCTATACCCTGCATCAGGTGGCTTAAACAAAGAACCAAGAACTATATTATTAGATGTTGGATTTGACGGAGCATCTGCTGATCTAGTAAGAACATTAAAAGGTGGTCTTGTAAACACTTTATCAGTTTCAGCATCAGTTGGAGGATTAGTTGAATGTACTGCAGATATTAGTTATGGTAAAGAAACAGCACCAAGTACAACATTAGGTGCAGCACCAACAAAACCTGTAACTGCTAATGAATTTCCTTATACATTTGCACATGCAGAATTAAGAGTAGGTGGAAACTTAGTTGCAGAATGTCAAGATGCTAATATTTCATTAGCACAAAATGGAGAACTATTATATGGATTAAACTCACATCATGCAGTTGATGCTTATAGAAGAGTATTAGATATTACAGGTTCATTTAGAGCAGCATGGGTAAATAAAACATTATTAGAAGAGGTATTAGAACAAATAAGAGCAGGTACAAGTTCAGGCACATATAGTGAAACTGTAGCTGGTTCACCAGAATTTAGATTAATTTTTAATAAAACTGATAGTATTGCAAGTAACGGTACTTTTACACCAAGTGACCAATCAATAGAAATATCTTTAACTGGTCTCTCAATATCTGATTTAGGTATATCTGGATTTGAACCTGCAGAACCAATATTTGAAGAGATAAACTGGCAAGCTAAAGAAATAACTGTTAAAGCATATAACTTACAAACAGCAGAAGAATAGAAAGGCTTTTAAGTTACATACGAACATTATTTTTTGTGGTACTAAAAGATTTTAATATAGATTGGGAAGGAAAGCAAGAAACCATAGAATATGAAGATGATATTACTTTTGGTGAGCTTGAAAATATTTTAAATAAATGTTTAGATTTATCTGATGTTCAAAAACCGAAGGTTAACATACCTCTTTATAGGCAGTTAATCTTAACTGCAGTTCTTAGAAAAGCTCCATTTCCCATCAAAGACACTTCAGCGATTAGGAACCTAAAGATAAGCCAAGCCAAAACAATCATGAAGGAGGTCATGAAGTCCTACCCTTTAATGAAATACATGGAAGAGTGGGTGGAGACTTTCGTGGGCGAGATAGAAAATACAACAAACGAACAGAATCAATATACTACTTCTTCGCAAAAGAGTTCGGTTGGACGAAAGAAGAAGTAGATGCACAACCTACTTATTATTTAGATTCTATAATATACTCATATCGTGAACAAGCCCGTAAAGAACGTGTAAATTTAAATAGGAACATGAGGTGAGACTTATATGGCTATAGATGAAGAAGAAAATATGACAGCATATACGAAAGCTTTACTACTAAGACATAAATTGTACACGGAAGAGAATGATGCAAGAAGAAAAAATATTGATAGAGAAGACAAACTCATGAGAGAAAGAAGAATGTTGGAAGTCATGACCAGAATTCCTAGCATGGGTGGAGTTGGTGGTGGAGCTATGGGATTAGGTATGGGACTTTTACAAAATCTGATTGGAACAAAAATGATGGGCTTTAATAGATTAAAAGAATTAAAATCTTCAGAAAGTGAACGAATTTTATCACCAGATGAAGTAAAAGAAAGAGATATGTTATCTGGTCAAAAAAGATCAAATTCATTATTTCAAAAATTAGATAAAACATTTGACAAGCATTTTGGAGGAGACTCTAAATGGAATAAATTCTTTGCAGGTCAAGGAAAAGGTGCAGCTTTAGGTATGGGTGCAGGTGCTGCTGCAGGTGGTATGATGTTAGGAAAAGCAATTATTGATTCATCTCCTATGTTCCAACAAATGTTAAAATTACTTAACTTTGGTGTCATGATGGTATTAAGACCAATAGGTGACTTCTTTGGTTTCTTTATGAGACCTATTTTAATTGCATTATTACAAAAATTCATTATACCCTTTTATCAAACATATTTACCAGTAATGCAAAAATTAGGAACTGATATTGGAGAAAGAGTTGTTGACTTTCTAAATTGGATAGAAGCAGGTATAGCAGCTCTTAGTGGTGTATTTGCAAGAGAGCAAGAAAAATCAACTGGTGTTATAGCAGCAGGTAATGAACAAAATGCAAAAACAATGACAGCAGCTATTGAAGCAGCTATGTTAAAAGAAGCAAATATGAATCCTTTTCAAAAAAATGAAGAACAAATAAATAGAGTAATGGGTTCAACAGTTGATGGTATTAGTCAAGGTACCGTGGGAAACTGGCAAGAAGTTAAAAGACAATTTAGTGATTTAGACGAAGTTAAAAATGCATTTAGTTCTTTTACTAAAGATGGTAAATTAGTTGACACAGCAGCAGCAACTGGAATGGATGTGTTTAAAAAAGATGGAAGTGTGTTGTTTAGAAACTTACCTTTAGTAGCTGAAGCAATAAAACATTACGAGAATATAGGATACAAAGTTCAGGCATCAGTTGGAACTGTAACAGATTATGATAGAACTATGCAATTTCAAGATACATATCGTGATGGAAAACATTTAGGAACTGCACCTGATCCATTTATGAATATTGGTGGTATGGAAAATAAAGGTGTAACAGTAGAAGTTAACATGCCTAATGCAGTTGTTTATGATGAATATAAATTTAGAAAAGAAACTGAAGAAGTTATAGAAAGAGTTTTAGCTAGAAGGGGATACACCTAATGGAAGTTTGGATTAGAAAATACATAGGAAATGACGTTGCATTTCTTTACAGAGTATCATATTTTGATAGTATAAATTTTAACTATTCATCACCTATATCACCTATGCCTTTACCAGAAGAAGGTGGTGAAGAAAATGTTCTTGTAAAGATGGAGGGTAACACTTATACTACAAGATTTACATGGTTAATGAAAAAAGAAACATCTAATGTTTATAACAGAAACACTAGTGTATCTGGAACTTTTAATCAAGCAGGTGCAGAAATATTTGAACAATTAAGATTTTTTACTGATAAAACTGGATTTGTAGGAAAAAGTCTTACAGATGATTATGATATTTTATTTTTAAATGACGGTGCTCACGGTTCATCAGATTACTTCAAACCATATCATCATGATAATTCAGATATAGTATTACAAGATAGTGAATTTGGAATAAGAGGATATATAAGAACTTTAGATTTTAATATAACTGGAAATGAACCTGCAACAATAAGAGCAAGTTTGGAATTTATTCAAGGTTCAGCACCAAAGTCTTATGGTTCAAATGTACCATCTGAACCAAAAAATTTCAGAGTTTCAGCAACAGTTGGATCAGAAGATACAAGTGTAACTTTGAATTACTCAACACCTGATAGAGATGGTGGAGAAAGCATAGATGGATATTTAATTTATAGAAGAGAATCTGGTGGAGCAGGTGGTGATTGGTTAACTGCAATACCATCCCCTGCAACTGCAACAACTATAGTTATAACTGGTCTTACTGCAGAAACAAAATATGACTTTAAAGTTAGAGCACGAAGCTCTAACGGAAAAGGAAGAGAAACATATATCGTAACACACACCACTTCATCATAGGTATAATCATGGTAAAACACATACAAGTTATTTATAAGAACATTGGTGGAAACACTGAATTTGCAGAACCAAGAAAAATTTCTGTAAAAAGAAATGGAGAGAGAGGTATAGATACTGCTTCCATTGATGTATCAAATAAAACTGAAATAAAACAAAATGCAGAAATAAAATTTCTTTCTGATGTGGCTGATCTCACATATCTTACAGCAATTTATAATTTTCAAGGTTCTTTTAAAGATGAATCTGGTATAAACAGTTTAAATGGTAGTGGATCAGCAGATTTTGATATACCACATAGTGCCTTAAATGATAACAAATTTAAACCTAATTATGCAGTAAAATTTGATTCTGCAGGGGAAGAAGTGACAGTAGCACATAATTCAGTATTAGATTTTACAAAGCAGTTTGATGTGATTATAGCATTTACTATGAATAGTGGTAATCCTAGTCAACACTTCAATGGAACTAATAATGACACTCAGATTTTATTTAGTAAACATGATGGAACAAATGGAATTGAGATTGGTATAAAATACGTAAGCTATAGTTGGAGAATATATGCTAAATTGAATGGTACAACATTTACTGGAGATGGAACATCTGCTGATAGTACAATCAGTAATGCAAGAGCAAGGTATATCAGATTTTATAGAGATAATAAAAATGTAGTTAGATTACAATTAGATGGTGTTAATGATGGAAGTAACTGTAAACAAACTGTTGCTACAACCTCCACAGTAACTTCAAATCCTTTATATTTTGGAACTAGTTATATTAATGTTAACGGAACAACCACAAATAACTATGATTATCATGGAATAATTCATCAAATTAGAGTGTATTGTGGATCATTTCTTCAAGAAAATGACTTTGAAGAAATACAATCTTCTGAACCACAATGTCTAACATTGAAGTTTGCAGGTATTGTAAGAAAAGTTAAAATGAAATTAGACATACATAAACTAGAATGTCATAGTGTTAGTAAATCTCTTTTAACCACAAATCTAACATCAGGTGTTCTCAGTGGTAATATAACAAGTGGAACGACAAACGAACCTGCTACAAGAGAAAAAAATATTTTTGATAAAACTCAAGCACCTAAAGACATACTTAGATCATTTGTTTATAAAGCTGATAGTGGATTTGGTTGGCATAATGGTGTGGGTAGTGGTAGTTCAGGTAATTTAGCAGGTGAATATGTAGCAGCAGGTCAAGTATCAAAAAATATGCAAACACTTGCTTTATTTGATACTAAAACTTTTACCATACTTCCTACAAAAACATTTCTTTATGAAAGAGATGGGGATGTTACTGCAGGTAATGGAATAGATACAGATTTTGTATTTGATTTTAATAGATTTAAAATATATGAAAGAGGAACTAATGATGTTAAAGTTGTAAATGATGTAGAAGTCTTAGGAAAAATAGCCACTGCACATAATTCAGTTACAAGTGTTAATGCAAATGGGGCTTCATCAAGTAATAAAATATCTGTATCTTTAGCAGGTTTCCCAATAGATGTAAAGGTTACAGATAGTAATGGTGTGTTTGTAGAACCTACTGATTATGATGTAAAAATTTATGAGAAAAAGGTAGTGTTTATAGGAAATAATACAAGTAGTATTGTTTGGACTAATTTAACTATTGATTATGTTTACGAACAAACTGGTTCTGCAGAAGTATTATATCACAGAGCAGATGATTCTTCATCAATATCTAGTTTTGGTAGATTTAGTAGAAGATTTATAACTCCACAATTAACAGATAATGCAGATATTAGAAGTATGAACACACAGTTACTAAATAGATTTAAACAAATGGATACTAGGTATACAGTAGAAATTCCATATCTTCATAGTGGGCTTAGAGAAAATCATAATGTGACTCTTAAAAATCCCAACATGAAATTTAGTGGTACTGGAGGAACAATAACTGATAGTGGTTCAACTGTTAAAGTTAATGTTAAAAGTATAGAATGGTTATTTCCAGAAAACAAAACTATAATAACATGTGGAGAGTTTGAGTACGATATGTATGATATAGAACAGGCAGAAACCTCATCTCTTAGGAACCTTAATGATAACACACTTACAAATCAAGACCTATGACATAATATTTAAATACTACAAATTGCTCAGATATAGTATGACAAGACTATTCAAAGGTACTCAAAACGAAGTCCCAAAACACA
>TARA_R110002012_G_scaffold93776_1_pt1 | contig 13658 bp, 23 predicted proteins | sample TARA_R110002012 | Tara Oceans TARA_R110002012 (sample SAMEA4396515) | marine metagenome | biome: Westerlies Biome; feature: [DCM] deep chlorophyll maximum layer (ENVO:01000326); material: water (ENVO:00002006), including particulate matter (ENVO:01000060) such as... | depth 40 m
GATGAAAGCATTCTATCAAGGAGAAAAGGTTTGTGAACATTTAATTGATTTAGGACTTGAACCAATGATGGTATTTTCGGGAAGCAAAGGATTCCATATTTGGCTCAACGAAAAGGACTCTAAGGCCCTGACCGGGAAACAATTTAGCGATTTTAAGGAGGATAATGCAAAATTTCTCGCAAAAGCCTACTGTGAAGTGGTGAAAGATGTCTTTATCAAATCAACAGGCGAAGAATTTAGGGGTGCAGATTTGACCCCTGTGGAAAGACAAGGTATCATCGCTTGCCCCTATTCTGTTCATTGGAAAACAGGGCAGATTGTTTGGCCTATGGGTGAGGATAATTTGGAAGCAGTTAGGAAATTATCTCCCGATGCTCAACCTGTTGATATTGCGATGGCAATTCACAAACAAGATAATGGTTCACTTTGGAAAACTGATGTGCATTTTACAGATGTTCCGATGTATTTTACGCCTTGTCATAAGGTGTTTGGAAGGGGTATGCCTCTTTGGAAAGGTATAGATGGTTGAATCGCACATGAGATACCTATGAGCCTTTACACCGATAGGATTAACGATTGCTACCCTTGTGATAAATCCGAGGCCAAAATAACAGGTCTATTTTGTAAAGTATGTGGATGCAATATGAAATTGAAGGCTAAAATTAAAAGTTCTAAATGTCCGTTGGGCAAATGGAAAGAATAATGGGGATGTAGTTTAACTTGGAAGAACGCTCGGTTTGCATCCGAGAGGCTAAGGGTTCAAATCCCTTCATCTCCACTATTTCTTCCTTTTTAGAAGGAGGGCTAAGAGAAGGACTCCGCCACCAATCATGTAAATTTGTGAGTTATCCATAGTGCCGAAAGAACCGCCTCCACTTGCACCATCACCACTATTGCTTGAATCGGCTTGACATTCGCCATCCACTTCGGTATAACCTGTTAAACAATCCCCACAATCGCCAACATTTGCACCCTCTTCTCGGCCTTTGAAATAGCAATCTTCAAGTGGTTCTTGGGCTGTGAATGAACCAATCTTTCTCCAACCATCACCATCCCCGACCTTTCCACAAGTATGTGCGCTCAAGTATTTGGAATATGCTGTCCATTTTCCCGGTTTAGTGATTAAATAGTGTTTGGATGAAACCCAACCATTACCTTCGGGTGTCCCGTATTGTTCCCACTCATAGGCTGTTTCCCCATCGTGTTCAATTTTAATTTTAACAGCGTGTTTGTTTCCGTATTTGTTGTTGGGGGATTCATCATATCCATTTGCGTTATCCCATGAAATTCCGACCCACACCCAATCGTCAGTATCACGACCTCTAAAATCAATAATCATGTGGTCTGTTAGAGCATGAGATTTCTTTCCCGCTTTATCAGCAATTGTTCGGAATAATTGAACTTCATGTTTGGAATTACAATTTGTAGCAGGTTTTTTCGTATAGGTTTTTTCACCCACTTTAACAGCATCGGAAGGCCCGTCTGTGACCGCACTAAATACGGTTTTAACCGATTCACTCATCCATTTTGCTACTTTCCATGTGTCCATTACAATAACCTCCTAAGTATTAAAAGCCCTAAAATACCGCTTCCAATAAGAATAACGGGATTGTCAAAAGTGGGTGTCAATCCTCCGAAACTGCTTTCTTCGGCAAGAGGGACACTTGTTCCAAATCCATAAGCGTGTGTAAATCCTGTGTCGGGAAATGATACTCCATATTTGTTTTCAGTAGCAGGGCCAAAACCTGTCCACAAAGCGACTTTTGCTACGGAATATGTGATAGCCGCTACTTCAATTACAATAGCGGAGGTTCTTGCCGCCGCCGCCGCCCAACCCGCACCCGGAACGAAATAAAGACCAATAATTACTATTTCTAAGGCCGCATTTCCGATATTTTCCCACATTTCTTGACTATCAGTTCTGCTTTCAACATCACCTGCATAGCCGTAGTGAATCAACATTGAATAGCCCGCATTAGGCCATGATGATTGAATCGGAATTGAACCTGTGGATTTTCCATTTTTATCAGTCGTTATTGTTTGATTAAATATCATCACAGTAAATGGTATGCTCTTGTCAATAATGGCTTGTTCAGTCAATTTAAGGACTCTATCAGCCATGACTTGACTTCCGTTGTCTAATGCTTCTTTATCTTCATCGCTTAATCCATTCATAATCCCTTGATATTCTCTTACAATAGCCCCATCGTTAGAATAACTGATTCCAATTGATACCCTATCGGATTTTCCGACACCATCACTTATCGTTTCAATTTCATATTTAATTACTGAACCTTCGGGTGCATAATCCCAAACAGGCATAGGAGTATGTTGATTGACAGAAATTTCATTTCCATCTTTATCTTCTAACCAAACCTTTGACTTTAAGTTGGTTTTACCATCACCCACATTACTCCAAGAAGTCATCCCTTCTTGTCTTTGGAGTTCGGAGATTCCGCTTTGAGTGGCCGCCATTAAATTCACTCCGACTTTTTAGGGCGAAGTAAAATAAATCCAATCAATCCTACGACACCGAGAACGGCTACACCTGTCATAAGCACCTTTGTTGTAGCATCTCCTTGACAATCTTCAACATATTGTGAGTAGTCATCTGTGCCTTCTTCATACCCTGCATCAATGGCTTTTTCGCCACAATTTGCACCCGTTATGTTTTCAACCAAAGGCGCACCGAGAACATTGATTCCATAACCTGCTACGAGGACAACACCACCGACTTTGACTATCGTATTCGTGAGTGGGTTTTTTGTTCCTTTAAGCAAGGCTTTGGTTTGGGCATCTAAAAGTTTCTTTCTCGCCGCTTTTTCCGCCGCAGTTTCCACTCCCTCTTCTAATGCTTCTTCCGTTCCTTCACCTACAATTTCACTAACAGTCTTCCTTTTTCCACCTTTGCCTATCAAACCGAAAGATATTCTGTTCAAAAAAGTCTTTTTCACAACGGCTTCCGTTCCTTCACCTACAATTTCACCCCTTATGGTATTAAACACCTTTACATTTTCAGCGTGAAAGGCTTCATTTGACATGAAAGCGTTTGAGATTGGCGGCATCGCCCTGTGACGGCTTTCAGCATTGAGTCCAAGAGAATCAATCGGGTTCGTGAAACCCTGTCCTGTAAAGCGTGAGCGAGCCATGTAATAATTTGGTTGCTCTCGTTATCTAAAGAGTTTGGAAATAGGTTTTAGGGATTCCAATGACTGAAACGCCGGGAATTGCTTTCATCTTAGTCAAATAATTGTTCCAAGAGATAACATATCGCACCCCATCAATTTCGGCGGTGGGTAAAACATTTCCACCCGCTTTTGTCCCTTCGGAACGAACCCTTTCGTATTCGGTGAAGGGGATAATGAAAAACCCTTGCTCGTAGTGAGGACTTTCCATTTGAAGTAATGGAAGAGGTGGGCCGTCACCATCTTCACGGACAATAACAGAAACATAAATGTCCATTTCGGGATTGTGCGCCCTTACATCGTGGCCGCATTTAGAACATTTAGCATAGACTCCCGATTCATCTTCGTGATATTCTAATGAGAAGGAATAATCTTCTTGATTGACATTCCATTTGTCTTTGAAACCACCATTCCGAGTATCTTTTTCACGCACCTTAGAACATTGAGGGCAGAATAGGGCAGACGCTTTCCATGTGGATTTACCGCTACGATAGAAATGTTCGTGAACTACCTCTTCTTTAGGCGTTTCTTTGACTTCTAATGCTGATGAATTGAAACCAAAAGGAACTGTGATAAAATCCACCATGACTACTCATTGTCCGAAGGAATAAATAAGCGTTGGGTTTAGATAGCGGGAAAGACCAAGATGAATTATGGTGACTACTTGTGCAGTAAAAGATTGTTTGCGACCACCCGCAAGCGATAATCCTTCCTGTAAGCCTTGTCAAGCAGGTTTGCCTCCTATGAATAATCCTTTAAGCCCTCATGCGGCGGCGAATGCAGGTGGATTCATCCCAAGAATTGAAAAGAGTGGAAAGCCGATTCAAGATGGGAAGGAAGAGTTAGGAAAGGCCAAGATTGTTAGTCCTCAAATAGTAGTTAGTTCAGGAAACCCGGGACAACAAAAACCCACAAATACTAAGGATAAGTTGAAAAAGATGGGAATTGACCCTGCGATTGCTAAGAAATCCGTGCAGAATCTTTTTGATATGGGATGGTTCAATTGGGATGGAGTTCCTAAAGTTTTTGAAGAAATGTTCAAGGAATATGGGAATTTTATTTCAGCAAATGTGAAACCTTCAACCATGAGTGGCGTTCCACAGAAGCATAGAGGGATTGTCAATATCAAAGCGAAATCTGCGTATGTGATGTTGGAAGAGGTTATTATGAAGTATGAGGGCAAAGGGGCGGCACTTAGGAATCTTGAATCAAGCCCTGCCCTTCAAGACGGATATGCGGGTGCTAAAGGTGTGACAGCCGTTGATATGTTGGAAGCCGTTGAAAATAGTGGGGACACCTTTGATTTTACCTTAGAAAATACTAATTCACCCCAAACCGATTATGCCGTTTATTCTTATGTTGATGATACAGGAACCAAAAGAATGATTCCTCGTTGGGCAATAAGTTAATAACGGGTCAAAAGAGTGGATTAACATGAAGGATTGGAAAGAAATTCTTGACTCTCCGATTTTTCACCATAATTCTTATGTTTCGTGGGAAGAATATATTCGCTTGATGGCTGTTGGGGGAGGCTATCTTACCGATGGTATTATTTATCCAATCTTAGCACATGATGAAAAATACACATTGGAACCCGAATGTGTGGGGTTTGTTTTCTTACCTATTCCTTACTCTATGGTGACAACCGATTATGATGATTATGAAGAGGAAGTCATGCCTATTTTCTTTGACCATGATAACGCTATGCTGTTTGACGGGTTTATTGATTATGTTTATGAATTTGAAGAACCCGATACATGGGAAACGGATGCAGAATTATTGCTATATCACAATAGAGCCGCCGTTTTTGATGACATTTTACAAGATGAATCGGAAGAATTCGGGGCAATTGAAGTCTTGAGTGCCGCATTAAGGGGGCAATACGATAGCCATTCCTCATGGGTATCACACCCCGACGAATGTTGAGGTATAAATACCCGTTTGAACAAACCATTAGATAGAGGTTTGAGAATGAATCCGAATCGCCAAGCAAAAGCCCTTGACATTGTGAAGAACATGGAGGTTGAGCAAGTATCGCCCCTTTCTTTCGTTGTAAAGGGTCAATCCAAGACCGCATACCGTGTTTATACACATGGCTCACAAATGACATTGGCCGATGGCCGAGAGTATTGGGCTTGTGAATGTATGGACTACAAAACGAGATGTAGGAAAGCAAAAATTGATTGTAAGCACATCATGGCGGCGAAGGTATTTCAAACCTTGAACAAGCGGTGATGAGTTATATGTCAAGAAAAAATCTATGGAAAGAGCCTCTCTATGAGGCCATGAAAGAACGAGCAATTTTGTCAAGTGAGATGCCTTCAATCCTCAACGGATTGTATCGTAATGTGCCTTCGGCAGTTAAAATATCGGCAGTATTGTGTCGTGATAAAAGATTTACCAAATTGGAGAAACCTTATTGCTATGGATTAAGTGGTGCAAAAAGTCATCGTGTCATTTTGTTCGGTCTTGCGGATAGGGAATACGAAGATGCACCACCGTTTAACTTCCGACGCATGAATTGAATCCTTTATTAAGGGTAAAGAATGCAAAGGTTTAGATACCCTTTTACGAAGGTATAAATACCCGTAAAACAAAGGTGAAGAATATGGAGATTGTAAAAGATGTATGCGCCGACTGTGGATGCACGGTTTTTGAAGAAAGTAGTGATGCACACCGATACTGCCGTGATTGTGGCTTGGTTATGAATACCCAAGTGATTGATTATGGGCAAGATTGGAGGTCATACGAAGATGGTTCGGGCAAGGATAATGAAAGAACAGGTGCGGCCAAAGACATTATGCAACACGATTATGGAATTACTACCGAGATTTCACCTATGATGGGTGGGATGAGTTCTAAGCAGAAGGGCAAATGGGGTCGTTTGAAGCACATTGACAATAGAGGTCGTATTCGCAATTCCACAGAACGAAATCTCGCTACGGCATTAACAGAATTGAAGCGCATTTCATCTCGTATGTCGTTGCCGAAAGCAACACAAAAAGAGGCGGCTTACATTTACCGTAAGGCGGTGGAAAAGAAATTGATTCGTGGCCGTTCTATTGAAGGTGTCGTGGCCGCTTCTATCTATGCGGCTTGTAGGCTACATCAAAATCCACGAACTCTTGACGATGTGGGAAGACATTCACGCACAGGAAGAAAGGAAATTGGAAGAACCTTCCGATTCTTGAAGCGTCAATTGGTCTTGACTATTGGGCTTTCTAATCCTTCCGACTACATTCCACGATTCTGTTCCGAATTGAAGGTGAAGAAGGAAATTGAATTGGAAGCCTCTCGTATTCTTGCCGAAGTAGGTTCGGAAGCGATGATAAGTCGTGGCCCGACAGGGATTGCGGCGGCGGCAATTTATCTTGCGGCCAAGAAGCAAAAACAGGACAGGACTCAAAGCGAAGTCGCACAGGTCGCAGGTGTGACAGAAGTGACGATTCGCAACCGCTACAAAGAATTATGCGAGCATTTGAATTTGGATTCACAAGACCCGACCAAGACTAAGGTTTGAATAGGTAATAGACCAATGCGAGTCTATGCTTGAAGTTATTCTTGGCATTATTCTTGTCCTTTCAATAGGATTTTCCTTACGGCTCTATTCTCAAATGTCAGCACTCAAGAATCTTCAATACCGAGAGTCTTTAGAACGGATGGAATCGCAAGAAGCCTACGAGAATTTGTTATTCTCTATTGAAAGGGAAAAGGAAAGTGTAGCGACCACTATTGATAATCTGCAAAATCATGTCAAGTATCTGCAAGACGAAAACCGATTGAAAGTGACACAGACGGCTGTGTTGGAAAGCGAAATCGCACAAATAATGACACAAAATGAAGAAAAGTCCCAAGAAATCAAGAAACAAAAGGGGCGGGCGGCTTCGGCTCACACTACCAAAGGACAAATTTTAGAGAAGTGGTGTCCCTTCCTTGAGCATCCCGATATTGACCCCGATTGGGAGGCGAAGAATTGGGCATTTATGGGACAACCGATTGATTACATCGTCTTTGATTGGAGGGAAAATAAGGAAATCAATATGGCTGATGGTAAAATTGTCATGCTTGATGTAAAATCAGGGAAGAGTCAATTGACAACGAAGCAAAGGAGAATTCGTGACTTGATTAAAGCAGGTCGGGTTGAGTGGAGAACGATTCGTTTAGAATGAAACATCAAGGTATAAATACCTGTTCAAGCAATTGGATAATTACGGAAGTGAAACAATGGTATCAGTAAAAGTTATCCCCGAAAAAGGTGTTGAATACAGCGTATATGAAAAGAATGGAAAGCATCGTGTCTATTTCAAGATGAACAATGGCGGAGGTCGCCCAATTGAGGTCGGTAATTACGACATTATTGAAGGCAAATTCTTCCCCGCAAGAGGCGCAACCCTTGTATGGAATGTTGTTGAAAAAGACGACAACCCTCAAGCCTTAATTGTCATTGGCGATTCTAAGCAAATCTTTGTCGGAAAATCTTCTTCACCAACCCCTGCAACATCATGGGGTGCAAAGAAGTCCTACGGTGGCAACAACAACAACCGTGATAGGGACATTAAGCGTGGAATGTGCTTTAACAATGCTACAAATCTTGTAGCGAGCAACCCTGCGTATCATGCTATGGATGATGCCGAAGTCGTTGAGGCCATCATGGACTTAACCGATGCTCTCTTTGCGGAATACATGAAGCGATACGGCAATTGAGCGTGAGTTCAATGAAGTATCTCATTGAGTGTATGGATGAGAATGGTAAATGGGTCAAATTCAATTACTACGAAGGCACTCTCTTTGATGTGAAGGCAAAAATGGGAATGATTATTGAGAAAACAAACTATCTTGGGATAAAATGTTCTCAAGTGTGATTTTCCAATTGAATAATCAAATTTCCAATTGAAGAATTGTTGTTAAAAAATTCTAATTATTGGGATAATTTCTCCATGCGAACCTTTAAGTCGTGATTAGGTTTCGTGAAAACCATGCGGCGTAAAAAGGTGGAACCGTTCAATCCTTTCGCACCGAGAGGGGGTAATCCGCACCAATTCCAAAACTTCTCCGATGAGTGGGTCAAACACAATAAGTGGATGGGTGATGAGAACCTCTTGATGGAAAGGCAAAAGAAATATCAAGAGGCCGTCAGTAAATGTCGCACCAAAATTAGAATGCCTACCTTTGAAGATTATATCCATGACCCGCAAATCATGGAGGACTATATCACTCAACAACCTGCTTTTGAAGAATTTTATCCACCCATGCTATTCAATTTTCAAAACCTGCTTCCGATTAAAGAATATCAAGATGATGTGATACAGTATCTTGCTTGGCAAAAGAAACAAGAAGAGAAATTGGGTATTTTTGAAGAGATGTTAGGTGAAAAAAGCATTCGTGCAGGGAGAGCAGGTGTTGGAGAGCCTCACAAGGGTTGGGGTCGTTCTAAGCGAAAGGGTTGAAACAAAAAGTATAAATACTATCGCCAACAAGAAGGGAATAGGGGAATCCTATGATTGAACAAGACGAGATGATTTTGAAAGGCCGACGAAAGAAGATGTATGGACTATTGCCACGACAGGCAAAATTGGTCATGGAGTTTATGTCGGGCATTGAAGGGGAATGGAAGGAATCACAAATAATGTCGCACCTTAGCGACAAGTGGGAACGCTTCGGAATGGATAGAGGCAAGATAACCTTTTTCTGTCGTGCCGTGAAAGACATTAACGGAAAGCACATCTTCCGTGTTTCGGGAAATCGCCCTCGTTCTATTCGTTGGCTTCCTCTTGAAAAGCGTGATTGATTTCCGCTTCTTCGTTTAGGTCAATACCCATAAGTGTCGCTAAATCGTTCCAATAACGGAATGACCCTCTCTTTACTTCAAGTGGATGCGGGGAAATATCAAGAACCAACATTTCAATCAATTGTGCGTTGATAGTCACTCTTCTTCACCGCCGATAGGTTGGTCGCCCAAGAATGAAATCCTTGCTTGTGGATAGGCTCTAAAGGTCTTATTTTGCACCATAATGTCAAATTGTTCCTTGAGAAGTTCGTCAATGGTTTCCATTGTCGTTTGAAGAGTGTCAAAACCACCAAGCCATGCAAATTCATACGAAATGATGTGTCCTTTCGGCATTTGGAAAACCTGTCGTTTTACCGTGTCCTCAAAATTATGGACAATGCCTACCTTACGAAGCAATTGATTCATGGGGCAATCGTGGCTATTTTGAAAGTCTTCGGAAAAGAACATCATGTGAAACCCTGTGGGTGGCATACCGTCTTCTTTCATCTGTTTCAAAGCAACGGCTAAATCAACTGCTTCTGCTTGCTTTTCTTGGGCTTCATTATCTTTGCTTATACTCATTGTAATTCCTCATGGAGTGTGGGGTCGTTCCACCGCTTACAAACCTCTAACATAGTCTTGAAAGCAGGTTTAAGGGATGCAATATCCACTTTTTGCTCTTGTTTTTGGGTTGGTGCAGTAGGAAAATGATAGCGAGTCTTTTGAATGTAATATCCACACTTTAGCATAGAGGCCAATAATGCGCTCGCAGACTCGGCGTTTTTCACCGAATTCAAAACGACTTTGTTTTGTTCTTCTCCAAAAGTGAGTAATTCTTCGGTGCTTTGTTGAATCATAGAACCATACATTTCCTCATTTTCGTGCATCAACTTGTCAATGGAAGAAATATCTTGCTTGTAAATTTTAGCGAGGTGGTCGTTTAAGCACCCTGTCGTAATCACCGAAAGTCGGAGTGGTGGATGCAAGATGGTGAAAAAACACAGAAATAGAGAGTCTAAGTCGGAATCTTCTTTCATTTGTATGTCTGCAATAACCGTCACTTCTGCTTTTCGGTTAAGTCCTAATTTTATTTCAGTAATTTCTTTCATATTAAACACCTACCACATCGGTAAAATCTTCCTTCACGGCTTATGTCAAAGGAATCCGAGCAAGTTTGACAAACCCTGTGCCTCCATCGGAGAATGACAAGAGGCTTTTGAAGTGAGTCGGAATAGGAAATAGCGTCTTGATTTTGAATTAAATCATTGAAAAAGGGTAGTGACAAACCATCAATGACTTGTCTAACTGATTCTTCCATATATTTGACCTCAAAAAGACTTACCTAACCTTCGGATTTCTCCAACAGGAATTGTCCCCACGACGAAAATATCTTTGCCCTCAATGATAGAAACCTTGACCAATTTGGAATCGGATTCGCCATAGTCTTCAATAACCATCTTTCTTCCACCTCCCGTATCAAGGATGACCTTCATAACCTTTGGTTATGGGTGTGAAGTATCTAATTGTAATGGCGAGGTATAGATAGTGAGAAGGATAAAATGTCATTATGCCCACAGGCGAAAATGATGATTTTGGCGACGGGATTGATAGTGGAGGCGTTTATGATGCTAACTACGATGATACGAGAAGTGATGATGAACGCATAAATTGGGGTTATTTCCGAGCGCATATTGATTTGTATTATGTCATGGGCGAATACGGAGTAATTTACACAGATAAAAGAAGTCCATATCATGTCATCAAAATTGCTAACTTGGATATTACCGATGGCGATTCAAATTATGAAATGGCAGATTTCCTTTTAGAAAATTGGAAGCGGAACATAGAGGGATTAGTGAACATTACTTGTGTTTATGTGGGAACTTGCGATGCTTTTCATCACGAACTATTTATGAAAATCAGCCGAACAACTCACCCGGATGTCTTACAAAAAGCCCGAAATGTCCTTGATTTAGAGGAAGGTGATGAAATTCTCATGGTTCGTATGGAACATTTGCCTTATCTTGGTTTGACACATCCCGATTTATCTAAGGAAGAAATGATTGATAGGGTGGCAAGTGCCGCTTACAACATCGGGACTCAAACAGGTATGATTTTGAGCGATTTGAAACCACAAAACTACGGTTTTAGAGAGGATGGTTCAGCCGCCATATTTGATTTCAATTTAGAAGAAGGTTTCATTCCCGAATTATCTTACAAAAATACCGTCAGCGCACTTGCTCTTAGTGATGTTGGAGGAATTAGAAGAATCACCGATGCTTCGTGAGAACCTTTATTAACCTGTTAGCACAAAGTTAAGATTGGTGATGGTCAAATGACCGAGATAAACAACAGTAATACCGCAGATGAAAACGAAGCCCTTGACCCCTTTACAGTAGCAATTGACGCACTAAGACAGGGAAAATACCGTGAATCTCTTGGAGGTAAGACAGGTGTTAATCCAACGGGTGCTTCGGCCATTATGAAGAATGAGCGTGGCGAAGATAAACTCGTCGGAAAGTGCCTTCGTCAAGTATGGTATTCTAAGAAGCGTGTGCCTCGGACTAACCCTGCTAACGACAATTCTCAATTCATCTTTATGATGGGACACATGGCCGAACATGGTTTGCATGAAGCATGGGGTAAAGCAGGTGTTTTGCTTGAAGCCAATTCCAAAATCCGAAAGAATATCGCTAAGAATCCCGATACCGATGATGAAATCATGCTAAGTGGTGAAGTGGATGCTATTCTCCGTTGGTCGGAAATGAAAACAGGTTCGGATGGTGTGCCTCGTATGGTGATTGACCCAACAAAGGCTATCGGAATTGAAGTCAAGTCCAAGTGGGGCTACGGTGCAAAGATGGTGATGAATGGAAACAAAACCTCCACCTATGAACACGGCTACCCACAAATTGAACACTTGATGCAAACCGCACTTTACCTTCACATGAGGAAGACATGGGAAGAATTTCACGATGTTGAAATCCCTTACTTCGTCATTTGCTACATCAGTCGTGATAATGGACTTCACAAGTCATTCCGTGTGGAATTGAGCGATGGCTACGATGGCCGAATCATTGTCAAAGACATGGAAGGCAACGAATTGAAACCACGCATTGAAAAGTCGCTTGAATGGGGAGTCACCGCACGACCTATGGAATTGACTATTGACATGATGCGAGAGCGTTATTATGAGCAATTGGATAACTTGAAGAAAGATACTCCACCTGCAAGAGAATTTGACCTACGCTACACCGATGAGAAGGCAGAACGATTGTTCAACATGGGTGAATTATCCAAGACTAAATACAATGAGCATGGCAAGAAACCATTGGCCGAAATCGGGGATTGGAATTGCTCTTACTGCGATTGGAAGGGTGTTTGTTATCCGCAAGGTATCTTTACAACCGATGTGGAAGATGGTAAATTGACCCTTGATGAAGCCCTTGCCGAGTATTCAATTGGGGCGTGAAACCTTGTCGCCCGAAATGGTGAAATGTCCTGTCTGTCAAAAGGTCGGATATACTGATGAACGCCATCAAATTGACGGTGCTTGGCCGTGCGCTAAACATTACCTTGAAATACAGAATGGTGATGTTATGGTGTGGGCTTGGGAAGTCAAGAAAACTTGTAGCCAATGAGTCCACCGATACCTGCGCCGATAAGGGCAGGGAGAACGCCTTTAGAGCCGTCAGCGCACTTGACTTCGCCTTTGGCTAATCCAATGACACCACAAGCGACTCTTTTACCTGCGTTGCCTGTCTTTAACGATTCTTCGTGAACCTTTTCGTCAATGACTTCGCCTTCTTGGTTCAAGCCACCTTTTCCTAAATCATCTCGGTCAGCGTGAACGATAATCATACGACCTACGATACCGTTTCTTTTTCCTAAAACAAGAGAAAGTGTATCGGTGCTGATACGACCCTTAGAAACACCCTTTTCCGAAGAAATGTTGCCTAAATCACCTAAATGTCGCATTTTGGAATCTAATCCACCGTGTTCCGTGTTGTCGGGGTTGAAATGAGCGCAAGCCGATGAGCAACCATCGGTCAAATCTCCGTAAGTGTGAATGTGAAATCCATGCTCGCCATCAGTTAATCCCGTAATGTCGTAATCAATGTGAACGGTATTTCCTTCTTGAGTAAAATGGACTACACCTGCGACCCCGTTATCGTTAGGGGCAAGAACGGCTACGGCATGAGAGGTTATTTTAATCACCTAAATAAATCGGCAAAACTTTCTTTTTCCTCTCTCGCCCTTTGTCGTTCAAGCAAATTCCTATCCAAAATCCCATACTTAGCAATATGTCGTGATTGATGCCTGTTTTCGTAGTAATCTCGCATTTGAGTAGGGAAAATCATACCAAGTCCCGCAGGTAAAAATGCAACAAATCCGAGAAGCCCTATGCTAATGAATACTTTGTCAAAAGTAGTCAAAGGCTTAGTCCACATTCGGTGAATAACAAAACCTGCCGAAAGCACAACAGCAAATGAACCTAAATCTTTTCCAATATCAAATCCTAAACCCATTTCAAATCACTTTTTACCTATGGTATAGAAAACTAAAGCCGTGACACCCATAAAGATGCACAACCCAAGCCTATAAACAGCGTCAATGTCTTTTTTAGTGGCGGGTTGGTCGCAGGTGTTATCTTTTTCACAATCAATCATTAGCAATCACCTTAGCATTGAAATAAAGAGTCCCAC
>TARA_R110002012_G_scaffold70423_2_pt1 | contig 13657 bp, 6 predicted proteins | sample TARA_R110002012 | Tara Oceans TARA_R110002012 (sample SAMEA4396515) | marine metagenome | biome: Westerlies Biome; feature: [DCM] deep chlorophyll maximum layer (ENVO:01000326); material: water (ENVO:00002006), including particulate matter (ENVO:01000060) such as... | depth 40 m
AAGCGTGAGAACTGATGAGGGGTTATTCTTTCGGTCACAGCGTATTAAATATTGGACAAGTGATTGGGATGCCATGCACAAGTTTGTGATTGAACACGCTGTGCCTGAGTTGTTTGACAAGAGATTGAACCAAACAAACATTAGGCAGTTTTTAGAAGAGAACCCTGAGTTAAAACCCGAAGGCTTAAATATTGACAGTGAATATGTCATATCAGTTAGGAAGAAGTAATGACGGCACCTCTCGTTCCAATAGAAGAACTAGCTAACCACTTATCGGTAGGAGTATCTACCCTTAGAGGTTGGATACGTCAGGGTCACATCCCTGACAATACTTATTTAAAGATCAACAACGTATATCGTTTCGATAAACAGGCTGTGTCTAATGCGTTGTTGGAGAAGGCCAGCCCACCACCCGTGCGATATACATCACACGATAACACACAGTATGAGATGGATTTAAATCTCGACAAAGATATATAGGAGAATAATATGGCAGAACCATATATAATTGAAGACATAGAAGCGTTGTGGCCCAAATTGGACCGCACCTATGCCTTTGACCAGAAGGCTAATAAGAGCATGCCGTGCGACCCGATGGCACCGAATGCTGAATATTCTATAGAATTAAAAATGGATAGCGCCACAGCTAAGAACTTATACATAGCTATGGTAAAGTCTTATCAGGCTAACAAAAAACCTGACTGGCCTGACACGCCCTCTAATCCTATGGTCAAGCACGATGATGGTACACGCACCATTAAATGCATTCTAAAGGGTCAATACAACGGCGAGAAAACACGTAAGCCGTTACAGGTAGACTCCAATAATAACCCTCTACCAGAGGACTTTCAGTTGACTACGGGCAGCACGATCAACATTGCTGTAACATTCTACCCCTACAAATACATGCAGAATGAGCCAAGTGTGTCTGTGCGTATTCGCCAGTTGCAGGTGGTGAAGCTCGCAGATCGTATGGTGCGCAGTGCGTTTGGTGCTATCGAAGGTGGTTACGTCCACAATTCGGAGAGTATGTTCTCTAGCAATGTAGTAGACATGCCACAAAAAGAAGAAGTCTCTGAACCAGAGCCAGAACCAATTAAGACTACAAATAAGAAAGCTGCATCTGGCGGTTCTAACAACAGTTCCTTGGATGATATTCTTGGCGATTGGGACGACTAATTATAACAGCGCGGTCTAACAAGGCCGCGCAAATTTTCTAACAGTGGATGAGAAAAATGAACACCCAAGATTTTTTGGGTTCTGTGTTGAGTGACGAAGGGTATTACTGCATAACCATAATCAAAGGGGATTATGTAAAAAACAACTTTTATGAAACATTGGATGAGGCAATAGAGCAATCCAACAATTTTGACGCCTCAGAATACAATGTTTTCTTCGCTTTAAGCACCTTCATAGAACCAATTAACCGCAAGCAAATAAACGTTCAAGGAATAAAGTCTTTCTTCTTTGATTTGGATTGTGGACCGTCAAAAGAATTTACTTCTCAAAGTGAAGCTTTAAAAAAACTAAACTGGTTTTGTAAGAATAACAGATTACCCAGACCAACTATAATAAACTCTGGTAATGGGTTACATGTGTATTGGCCTTTGGCTACAGCAGTTGATGAGGCTACGTGGTATCCAGTTGCGGAAAGCCTCAAGCAGCTATGCGCCAAACAAAACTTTCCTGTTGACCCGTCACGCACATCTGATGCGGCTAGTATATTACGCGTACCTAACACACATAACTATAAAGGTGATGAGCCTAAACCTGTATCATTGCTAGGCGGCTACCTTGCAAAACCTATAGAGTTCTCTGAGTTTGAAGATCGTATTGGCGGTGCAATTCCAACGCCTAATAGGTTTGCGCCGAGTGCTTACCGTGATGCTATCAACCAACAAAGCACTGGTAGTTTTAAAAGGTTGCTAGAAAAAACCAAAAACGGACAGGGCTGCCAACAAATACAATATATTATAGAGAACCAAGCTACTGTATCTTATGACCAGTGGAGAGCAGGTCTATCTATTGCCAAAGTATGCAAAGACGCAGAAAAAGCAGCAGAGATCATGTCAAAGCACCATCCAGATTACAGTTTTGACGAAACGATTAGAAAAATGATGGACACAGGGGGACCGCAATACTGTAGTACCTTTGCTTTACATAATCCCAACGGCTGTGAGGGTTGTCCTAATGCGTTAACTGTAACAACTCCAGCACAACTTACAAAAATAGTAGAAGAAGCTGAACCTAAAGCCAACGTGCCAGACTATCCAGCGCCATATATACGCGGTAAAAACGGTGGCGTATACATGCGTATTAAAGATGAAGAAGGTAATCCCAAAGAAGAACTTATATACCTAAACGATTTTTATGTTACGCATAGATCAGACGATCCAGAATTAGGTGAAGTGATATCGTTTGCGCTGCATTTACCTAAAGATGGGATTAGAAGGTTTAGTGTGCCAATGCTTTCACTGACTTCACGCGAGGAGTTAAGGAAAGCATTATCGGTAAAAGGTATAACGGCTTATGGAGATGATTTAGGTAGGATTATGAAATACATACAATCATGGGTAAATGAGTTACAGCAAACAGGTGCAGCCGATATTGCATACACCCAGTTTGGGTGGACAGATGATGAAAAAATGGACGCATTTGTTTGGGGTGACAGGTTAATACTAGAAAACGAAGTGAAGTATAACCCACCATCGGGTAAAACGTCTTCTTTTATAGAGTATATGCAGCCTAAAGGTAGTGCAGAACGTCAAAAAGAAATCATGGGGTTTTTTAATAGGGACGGTCTTGAGTTGCACCAATTCTCTATTTGCATGGGTTTTGCCTCTCCTCTTATGGCGTTTACAGGGTTGTTCAGTTTTTTAGCGCACCTTAACGGTGGGTCTGGCGTGGGTAAAACTACAGCATTATATGCCAATACAGGTATATGGGGTGACCCTGTGGGCATGTGCGTAGGATCAAACGACACTCTGTACTCTAGGCAGAACAGATCAGAGCGCTTAAAAAACATATCTTGCAACGCAGACGAACAAACAGAAATGACACCTAAAGATGTTTCTAGGTTCTGTTATACACAGGCAGAAGGTAAACAGCGTAATAGGTTAAAGAGTAGTGGTAACGAAGAGCGTTACAGGGGTGCGCCTTGGAGACAAACAGGTTTGTCTACAGGAAACATAAGTTTCTGGGAGTTTATGCAAAAAGAACGTGGTAATCCCGAAGCACAGATGCAACGCGTATTAGAGTTTAACGTAGAGAAATATATTACTAAGGACCGTTTTAACCAAATGCGGCAAGAGGAAAGCTTCTCTATAGAAAAGACAGCTAATTTATTTAAAGATGTACAGGCGAATTACTGCAACTTTACGGTAGAGTATGTACAACACATTATAAAAAACCGTGCAGAGATAGAAAACATATATAAAGGGGTTAAAGCTAGACTAGATAAAGCAGCAGACTTATCCCCTGTAAATAGATTTTGGTCTTCTGGATGCGCTTGTACGATAACCGCCTGCGCCGTAGCAAATAAACTAGGTATAGTAGATTACGATTATAAAAAACTTTTTAAGTGGGTGGTTAGTGAACTTGTTCGGGCTAAGGAAGAAGTGCAAGGGATTGCACCTAACGTGTCAAATATAATAGCAGAGTTTGCTGGTGCGCATTGGGGTAATATATTAAAGATAAAAAGTACAGAAGACGCACGTGATGAAGTTGCGAGCATGGTAGTCCCAGAACAAAATCCACGCACAAAAATTGTTGGGAGATATGAGACAGATACAGAACTCCTCTCTATACCCACAAAAGAATTTAAAAATTATCTGGTAGATCAGTTTTTAAATTATGGCTCTACAGTAAAAATGTTGAAAGATGAAATGGGGGCCACCACCAAAAATGTTCGTTTGACAACAGGCACCAGTTTACGCCTACCCGCTCAATACTGTATAGTTGTTAAGATGGAAGGGTTAAATGATACCACTGAGACTTGATGACTTAGACCCTGATGGTGTAAAAATTATCGTGAAGTGGGATAAGTTTGTAGTCGGTGCTTCAGTGTTTATACCCTGCATAAATACAGAAAAAGCTAGAAAACAACTCAAACGTGTGGCCCAGATGAAACAATATGAGACAACTATGCACGTATGCATAGAAAATGGTATGTGGGGGGTTCGCATGTGGAGATTGCTATGATATATAGTGGCTAACAACATGGTTCACACTACCTGTTGTTCTCCTCCCTGTTACTGGCCCTCACTTCGGTGGGGGCTATTTTTATGCAAATAAATTTAATCCTTGATCGTACTCTTCAAGGCTGTCTAACATAAACGGTTTGAACTCCATCCCACCTCGCATACGTTGTGTCGTGCGAACAAATGAACGCCTTGACCTCTTTAAACTATCAAAGAATATAAGCTTTTGTCCTCTGGCACTTGGTGGTAGGTTTCTGTTGTATTTTATGATGTCTTTCATAATCTCAGGTATTTCGTCAAACGCACCTTCTGTAAGGGCCATGTTATATCTACGCAGTAATTTCTTACGTTTATCGGTTAGCGTTTGGTCTTTGCGTCTCTCGTTTTTGTTTATCCCTAAAACTTTTATGTAGTCTGCAGGTGCGTAGCCTATGGCTTGCATGGCATTATTATATACACCAGTATCAACTATTTCGTCACCCCTACGGGTCTCTGCGCCATAAACCGAGAACCTGCCAGAACGTAGCAAAGACCTTAAAAATGCAGGTGATATAGCTTCAAGCCCTCTATATATTTCACCTTCGTTAAATAGTCCTATACCTCGTTCTACGTTTAAATATTGTCCAACTACAGGACCACCTAGCTGTTCTATTAGAGTTGCTATACTGTTTTGGTCCTTATCTATAATCGGTGGGCGATATAGCAGACTGTTCATTGATATACGGCTAGACATCTCAACATCAAACATGGCGTTTAGTGCACCACCATACACACCTTCACCCAACACTTTACGCGCCATACTATCAAAATCGTCTTCTTCGTCACCCATAATCCCATCATATATAAATGATATCATGCCCATCATCGGCATGCCAGCTACACCAGCAAGCGCTCCTGTGGTTACTAAAAACCGTGTAAGTTGTTTACGGGCTATGGTTTTAGCTTGCTTACCCTCCGGTGTATCTGGATATGATTTTATTACGTCATTAGCCATACGTGTCATCAAATAGTATTTGCTAATAGCAAATCTTTTAAAAAGAAAGGCCACATTACCAAGTCCAGTTTGTGCAATAGTGGGCCTGCCCCCAGCCGCAGTAGAACCTAGCGTAAGTTGTGTTACATCTACAGCGTCATATGCGGCTTGTATCTTGTCCTCTTTAGTGGGTTCTTTGCCACTTTCCCGCATTTTCTGTAGTTGCAGCATGTAAGAAGACATGTACACCACTTCACGATTAAACCGTTCGCTATGATGAAATAAGAAGCTGGACCATCTATTAACAAAACCTAATGTGCCTTCTACTCTAGGCACAGGTATTTTCACACCAAGGACTTCAAAAGCAACGTCACCTTTTTTGAAGAAAGGATCGTCCCCTATCTCTAACATTTCTTGTGTAATTGTCTGATTAAATACAGCGTTTCTGTCACCCACCTCTACAGCTATGGCTAAGTCTTTAAACTCTTGGTCTGTCATGCCTTCTGGTTTTTTACCATTATAATCTATGTTAGAAATTGAATTGCCTAACGGACCAGCATTGACAGTTGCATCTTCATCACCTTTAGCCCCGAAAGTTTTTACGGCCCTTTGTCTGCCCCCCGCATGTAGAAGTCTCATGGAGCGTCCATAAGCTTTGTACATTTTATCTCTACCATATCTACTAGACAGGTATGGCGATGCACTCATAAATACATCAAAAAATGTTAGAGATGCTGACGATATGTTAAAGCCCATTGTAAAGCCAAAACCTGCACTGGTAAGCATCCTAGACAACTGTGGTATGTTAGGTGAACTTGCAAAGCTGGATATTCTTAACAACCTATCACGTAGTAATTTTGTATCGTCATCCAAAGTCTTGTAGTTAAAATCATCTAGTAGTTTTTTATCAAATTCGCGTAGTTTTGCGCCATATTTCATTTGCACTTTTTGTCTGGAATAATCTCTACCTGCACGTTCTAATTGTTGTAGCAAGTCATAGTTTTGTTCTGCCATGCCTGTAGGTGTAATATCTCCAAGGAAACCTCTTACATCTCCCCGGCCTATATACCCTTTTAAAAATGAACGCTCTGGCATGTTAGACAAAACAACTTTTGCAATAGCCTCCTGTGTTTCTTTAGGGGCTTTAGTTGCTTTTAAAATCTTCATAATGTCTGCGGCAATACCTGTGTCGAGCCGTGCATTAGGCCGTGTATAATCGTCTCTTGTACCTAATATAGGTTTTGTAGCTTTGGCTGTAGCTGGTAATTTATCTCCCAGAGATTTATTATACTCATCCAACATCTTCATAGCACGGCGTCTTTGAAGTTTATTGTCAAAGTATTCTACATAAGTTGTTATCTCTTTGGTTGTCGGGTCTAGTGTTGTGTACTCCATTCTGTAGGGACCACTGCGTTCTAATTTAGCGTATGGTCTGATACGCTGCCTATCAAAACCCATAGTTTTTAAAAGTTTCTCTAAGGCTGTTTTACGTGCTTTGGCATCTGTTTCTCCAGCCGCTTTTAAGTTTGCGTCTATGGAGTCCATTATATCTTTGAGGCCCGACTCATAAAAATTAGTCGCAGCCATATAGAGTTTCTGCCCTTCCTCTGACATATTTGTAAACTGTTTACGTAAGTCTTTATACGTTGCCTCTGCTGTCTTTCTAGCTAACTCTATATCTTCTGCATCTTCTTTCTTGGGTGTCCACGCTTCTTTAAATGTAGCGGCTCTTGGATCAATACGGCGGTGCGTTGCATGCGGTATCAGATACCGAAGTGTTTTATAGTCTTTATCATTTGTTTTACGTAGCTCTCTCAACTTATTAGTCAGAGCATCAACTCTACGGTTTTCCGCTCGTAACTCTCCAGACATTTGGTTGATTATCTGGTTAAGTTGTGGCGCAAAGGGTATTTTATCTTTTGCAACCTGCCCTAATATATACGCGTCCTGCAGAGCCAGATACCCATTCTTTACAAAGTCAGGAGTAGCTGGACCTAATATTTCTGATCTAACACGTTCAAAGTAATTTTTATCAGCTTTTATAGGTACTTCTGGTACGTCATCTAATATTTCTCTCGACCCTTCGGGAGATTTAGCAGCAAGGTAAAATGATCGCATACCCGCGTGTTCTGCAGATGGCGATACGATTGCATTGATAAGATCATTAACACCTTTAGTCTGCGTACCCCTACCACGAAACATTCTTATTAAAGTTTGTACAAAGTTCTCTCTACCTCTTACAAGTTTATTCCCATCTTGCACCAGTAAATCATCCAGCGCATCCTGCAGCCCTTCGTCTAACATAATAGCAGAAGCAAACTCACCTGCATCTTGTGTGCCGTATGTATTTTCTCCGTGGATTTCTACATATTTTTGACGTAATCGTTCTATACGTTTCGCATCAGGTGTATTTCGTAATACAGTTTCGCCTTTGCGGTTTGTACGGTACAGGTTTTTTATAGTTACAGCGTGTGCAGCTTCATGTAATAAGGCATGCACATTCATGCCATCTTTCTTGCTCAATATGATTGTGTTGGTAGATGGGTCATACCGACCTTCCACAGCGTTGCCACCTAGCTGTACTTTATCTTGCACTTTAATTTTTGTATCGCCTATGTTTTCTAGCAATGTGCGGTTTACAAACTGTCGTACAAATTTATTAGGTATCGTTGCTTGTAGACGCTGTAACGCATTAGACAAATCACCCCCACGTAACAAAGCTATTACTTCAGGTTGTAGCGGCATTTCTTCGATAGATATTTTTTGATCGGTTAGAATGCGTTCAATAGCTTTAACATCTCGGTCTGGTAAACCTATATTCATTAACAAATCATATGCGGCTTTAGCTGACTTCTGCCCATAAGACGGTAGATATGTGGTGTCATCACCAGTAAAAAAATCTTTACCTAACTGTCCTACGCCAACATCGGTGTCGGTATCTTCTACTTTAGTTTGAGCTTCTGGCGAGTTTAAATGGTATAGTATGTCCTCTATTGCGTATTCTGGCATTTCATAGTTACCAAAGTAACGTTGAAACGCATTTCTACCTTCAGTGCGTTTTCTGTCTTGTGCGTCTTTCTCATTAGCGGGTTTTCTTCTTTCCCTAATTTTAAACTCACCCTGTACTTTGCCATCGGGTCCAATATCGGTGGCTGAGAGTTCTCTAAGTATTTTACGTTTGCCCTCTCTGCTCAACCACCCTTCAGGTGCTAACCTTTGCATTCTAGGTGTCGCAACATTCATAGAAAACGTTAAAGCATCAGTAGATAGTAATTTACTAAATATTCTGGAAAACAACTTGTTAATTGTGTTTTCGCGTGCAGTCTCGTTTACTTCAGTCTTTTTACGTATAGGTTTTTCAGGGGCTAGTGCCTTGGTGGTTCGTTTTTTAAGGTCCAGAATAGGTAAAACTTTTTTACCTGTAATACGTTTTACAAAAGGGTCTTTCTTTGTTTTACCGGGGACGACCTTTGGTTTTTGTTCTGGTTTTGGTTTTTCTACGACAGGGCGTGACCTTGCATTTTGAATAATGTTTTGTGGAGATACAGCACTGTCTACTTCTTCTGCGCCATTATAATACCGCACTTCTGCTTTAATACTAGGTATGCCAAATTCTTTTGCTACCGCCGCCCTATTATTCCCCTCTGCTATAAACGCTTCGCCTTTATGATTAACGTCTATAAATACGGTGCTACCTTTTTGATCTGGATCAAAACCTTCTTTTTCTACTGACTTTTTTATAGCTTTGTATTTAGCATTAGATGGGCCTACCACCTCATCATTTACACCTTTAAGACTAGCAACAAAATCTGTATCTAAAAATAAAGGCTTTTCAGAGTCTGTACCAATAAAACCTGTCTGTGGGCCATTAACTAATTTTTTGGCACTGGAAGAAGCACCCTTTTTCTTTGCTCCATCTTCTGCGGCTTTTTGTTTTTTCTGCGCGTATTCTTGAGAAGGTAGGCTCTGTCGATAACCATAATTATCTAGTGCACTTGGCTCTCTTCCTTTTGCACTAACAGCACTTGGAGCATCAGCCCCGTCACTTCCCAATCTTTCGCTGTCAAATGCGTCAGTCCTTGTGGTGGCTTGAACGTCTTTTGGTCCTGCTTCCACACTTGTTCCAACACCTGCATCGCCTTCTCCACGTCCTGCATCGACAGGTGAGGTGGTAGGTGCATCTCTTCCAGTGACATTTTTTAAATCCTCTGCGGCATTTAACGGGGTAAAATCTACTGTGTTTTTTCTGTCGGGGCTAACTCGATTCTCTAAATCTATTTGTTCTTGGCTTTTTACATCGGGAATAATCTCTATAGGCGGTTTTCTTGCACGTATCACGTTAGACGCACGGCGTATACTTTCTACCTCTGCAGGTGTAGCTTTAGTATTAGTCAGACCTTCTTCTATTAAAGCCTTTTCAAATAAGTTTTGTAACGCCTTTGGTTTACGCACCTCACCCGCATTAGCCACCGTGTTCTGAAGTATTCTTGTGCGTATAGCTTCAGTTTGTGTCGCTCTGTCTGTTGCTAGTTTACTCTGTGCAGTCTCCGCAGTTGCTTCTTTTTGTGTCTGTTCTGCAACCTCTCTTCGTGCTTGTTCGCGTAAAAGATCGTTAAAATCTCGTTCACGTTCTGCCTCTGTTTTTGCAGGCTCAACGGATGTACGCTGTGGCACCTCTTCCCCTTGCCTACGTAACTGGTCACGTAGTGCTGCTTCAGGGCGTTTTTCTGCGGTGCTTTCTAATTCATCTGCAAGTAAGTCGGGTTGCACAAACGCCGCTACATCATCGCGTGCTAAGGCACTTTCTTCTGCCCGTTTTCTCGCTCTTTCCTGTCTTGTAGCTTCTTCCTCTAGCCGTAGCTGGGTCATTATGCCAAGATTTTCTAAACCAGCTACATCTTTAGCGGAATCTGACAGCACTTCACCTTCTTTGGTTATCAAGGCAGGTATCCCTGCTTTAGCACGTGCCGCCGCTGCTTTTAGCCTGTCAGGGTCTTGCACTTCAGGCCTCTGCTCTGATGTTTCTCCTCGCATGGCTTGATTAAGTTGTTCTAAGCTTACGGGCAGTTGCACTTTATCTGCAGGTATTTCGTATATACCCTGTCTTTCTCGTGCGGCTACAACTTCCTCTCTTAATATTTCAAGGTCACTTTCTGACTTTAACCCACCTAATGTGTCAAGTTTAGCACGTATTTCTCCAGTAACCGCGCCTTCTGTTTTTGGTAGTTCTTCTCGTAACAGACTACGTAATTCGTTTTCTCTTTCACCTTCAAGTAGTTGTGCGTCTTGCTTAACAGCGTCTATTTTTTGGCGTGTTCCCGCTAACTCGTCTATTATTTCTTCGTCACTTTGTGCATCTACTTGTGGGCCACCACGCCTACCAAGTAACAACCCAGCAGTTCCACCAACAATAGCGCCTATACCGCCTTCTTTAAACGCCTCGCCAACAATGGCAGCTTCTTCGTTATACCCACGCTCGTTTAAGTTTTGTAATATTGCAGAAGCAGTTTCTTGTGCGCCTTCAATACCTGCAGTGCCAAGAGCACTAGTTATACGATCCCCGAATATTTTAGCTGTTCTTTGGCCTATGGCAGGGGCAATTTTATTTACGATTGGGCTAACAATATCAAGTGCAGCAGCGCCACGTATAGCAAGGCGTCCAACAGGTAAACCCTCAAGTGAGCCTATAGCAGCGCCACGCCTTGCTGCAGCAGAGCGTTCTGCCTCTGTAGCACCAAATGCTCTAGCACGCTCACTAGCTTCACCTGCACCTGCGGCAGAACCTAAACCTACAGCAGTGGCTGTGCCAGCTATACCCGCGCCTACAATACCTAAACCTGCGTATGGGGCTAAAGCAGCGGCACCGATACCAGCACCCACGAAACCTGCAAAACTACCAAAACCTGAGCCTAGTTGGTACGCAAAAGTATCTGCCCCTTCATCATCGGCTTTTAATAACCCTGCTATGCCTTGTATATTATCCCTAGCACGTAACTCTGCGCCTTCATCTAATGCAGTGGCTGCACCTAACGCAGCAGACTCAAAAGTTCCAACGGCTCCTGTTTGAATACCACGTAAAAATCTACCTGTAAAAGTACCATCATCTTCTACGGTTGGTGGTATATACCTTGCTGGCTCATAAGAACGTGCAAAATCTTCTAGCGCAAGGCTCTTTGTCTGATCTTCAGTTCTAGTGGTTAGACGGGTTTCTTGTTCTGATAATATCTGCCTAGCTAGACGTTTAATTTCTTCTTCTGTAGCATCTCTTGGTGCTTCAACTCTAATAGAATTACCATCAGCAAAGTCTACCTGAAAAATACCCATAGTAACTCAATGCCTCTAATTAGTTAACAGATTTAACTGTTGCTGGATTTACAAGTTCTTGGATGTAAGGATTTCCTAAAAGAGATTTTTGAAGGTCATACATGGTAAATCCACCACCCAAATTTACATCTTGCAAAATGGCATTACTTAGTGAGCCTACAAGCACTGCACGGTTTTTTCGCAATCTGGCAAGCTCTTCTGTAAGAGTTTTTATTTGTGCTTCATCTGTTATAGTACCAGAACTTAATCGGTCGTCTAAAGAATTAATTTCTGCATCCATTCCAGCTATCATCTGGTCTGCCTGTGAAATTTTTGTATCAGAAGTAAATTTTACTAAAGAAGTAAATAATGCAGTAGCCCTTTGTTGGTCTAACCCTTTTAATTTCGCATTAAGTTCTTCTCTGCGTATATCTAATAACTGACCATCTAAGAGAAGTTTATCTTTTCTTAATTCTAAACCCAGACCCTCAAAATTTGCCAGTTTTTCTTTTATTGCCAACCCTCTTTCATCTAATTCATACGCCCTATCTGCTGCAGCATCAGCACGTCTAGCATCAACCATTTTCATAGCGGCATCAAATGTTTTTATATTACCCGCTCGTGCAGCGGCTATAGATGCTCGTTTATTAGCTTGATCCTCACTAAAGAGTGTGCTTGCTGTGTTTAATGCAGAAGTGCTTAGGCGTTGATCCAAGTCCATACCTGCAATTTCAGTATTAAAAGCTTGTATCATACGATCAAATGATTTTGTTTTCTGCCTGTTACGTATGTTAATTCCAGCAGATGTCATTTGTTTGCCCATCTGACCAAGACTTGTAGCACCACCCGCTCCAGCCAATATTCCAGTAACGCGCTCAAACTGTTGCTGTTCAGGACTATAATTAGCTTCTTCAAAAGCCGCTAGTTTGTCTTGCATGTCTTGGAACCGCTGCGCTTTTTCTGCGCGACCTGTTATTTTATCTGCTGCTTTTGCTCCTGCGTAAAACGCGTCTTGGCTATCAGCAATACCTACGTTACCTGTGGCGTCTTCGGCTGCTCTATACCCTTGCAACGCTGCCATTATACCCCTGTCTGTTGGAGATGTTTTTTCTGGCGATCTAAGTGGTTGCGTTGTTATGCTTTGATCTGTTGGCAAAGCACCTACACCACCCATTGTAGGCAAAGTTTTTTGTGAAAGTGTGTTTAGTGAAGGTGTTGGTAAACTAGGTCCGGTAGTCATATCAGGCACAGTTGGCAAAACAGCCCTTTGTGCGTCAGGATTATAATCTACTAACTCAGAAGCTGGTTTATTACCAACCCGAACTAAATCGGCTACAGTTCTACTAAGCCCTCTTGATGGACCCCCTACTTCTTTTTTAGCGATACGAACTCTTTCATTAAAACTGTCTTCACTTATCTCACCTCGCTCATACGAATTTATAAGGCCACTAGCTTCTGTTTCACCTAACGTTTGTGTTAAAGCTATCTTATCTAACGTGCTAACTTTACCTCCCGGAGCAAACCCAACAATGCCCCCACCAGCTAACCTTTTAGGCATAGGACGTTTAGGCATACCCGGCATACCTGTAAGTCCTGCAATACCACTTTGCGTAGCAGAGGGTCTATTCATAGCAGTGGGTTTGCCGCTTGTTAATTTTCTTAAACGTTTCTGTTGGTCGCCTTGTTTTTTAGCCAGTATGCCAGAGGTCTGTTTAACCATATCATCTTTAGTGCGTTGGAGCATTTCACTTTCACGCTGCTGACGTATGGTCTGTGGCTGCTGCTGCATTTTCATCTGCATGTCACGTGCAACGGCATCTTTCTCAGACTTGAGTTTTTGTAAAGCCAACAGGTCAACTAGTTCTTTGTTTTGTGCATACCGCTGTTGTAGCTGCTCGGGGTTACTACGATAGGCATCTATACGTTGATCTATTTGAGAATCTAATCCACCAGTTTCCAAAGCCATGTTTTAACCCGCCCCTGCTGAAGTTTTTTCGTCTGTTGAAGTCGATAGCCCTGCAACTTCTCCAAACAAACTCATAATACCACCAGTGCCTCCCAATATATTAGATAGCATATTAGGTTCTATATAACTGTAAGATTCTGCTGCTACAGGCATACCTTGTAGGAGAGATTGCATATATTGTACTTGTTTATATGGAAAATCTCGCTCTTCTTCAAA
>TARA_R110002012_G_scaffold5411_3_pt1 | contig 13656 bp, 7 predicted proteins | sample TARA_R110002012 | Tara Oceans TARA_R110002012 (sample SAMEA4396515) | marine metagenome | biome: Westerlies Biome; feature: [DCM] deep chlorophyll maximum layer (ENVO:01000326); material: water (ENVO:00002006), including particulate matter (ENVO:01000060) such as... | depth 40 m
GCATTAAACAAGTATTGGTCTAAATGTGGAATTGACAACATGCCAATATACCAAGGTATTAGTCCCTTTGAATATAACGGTGTTTCAAATCCTAGAGCCGAGGGATACGACGCGGCAGCAGCAGCTGCAGGAGGTGGTGATGCTGGGGAATGCCTTACTGGGGACTGCATGTTCAGAGACGAGAACAGTGATGAGTTAACGTGTGGTGAGCCGCTTGAAGCGTGGAATGGCGAAAGTTACACGTTAGGTAATAAATCCACTATGCAATATGCTGTTAATTACGATTTATATGCGAATGGTTCTTACGTTGAAACTAAGTCAAGTGTTATAAATCCAAGTTTCTACCAAAATCCATTCCTAGATGAGAATGGGTTTCAAATATGGCCAAACTCTGTGTCAAAATTTCATAGCCCATTTGGATCCGTAACTTTTACTGATCGTTTTTCAGAAGGCGGTGTAACTGGTGGTGGGGCATGTGGAAATACTTTTTGGACGTTTGGAGGGGAGCTTGTGTCGGGTATTCTTGCGCAAGGAATAATTCCAGGTATGTATAGCGTGACTTATCCCGTTGGCACTGAATACTCCTATGGACAAGGTGACTTTGATTGGCACGATAATGGTAATCCATGCGTGGATAATCAATTATCAATGTTGCAAGCGAATTTTGAACCTTGGTGGAATGCTCCATCGAGCATATCAATGAAAAGATGTTTAGATCCCGCTTTATACAATATCATTGCTACAAGTCCAGATGGTAGTCAAACAGTGGAGTATACAAATGATAATCCAAGTGCCGGGATTTGGTCAAATCTAACTACAACTTATAATCAAAATGGTCAACTTATCACACAATTAGATGCCAATGGTTTTTATTTTAATAATTATGAAACTTCTTCTTGGGAAGGTAATTTTGTGTTTTTAAATCCAATGAGAGCTTTAAATGGATTTAACTACATGGAGTATCCTGATGTTGATGAAATTAGATTTAAAATATTAGGAAAAGCTATGCCAATTGCAGGTGAACAAATGCCTGATCCAACTGATTTTAATATTGATATAATAGATAGTTAACATGGCGGGAGAAGTAAAATATATAATAACTAGCACTAGCAAACAAGTTGATTCTGGTGGCATTTGGTCTAATCAAGATTTAGATCAAAGTGGAACTATTGATGATTTAGATACTGTCGAAGATAACCCACTTGTTATGTACATATCACCGGCCACTCCGTCTACACATATGGTAAAAGCTATTAACTTTACACTATGCGGAGCAGAACCGACTGAATCTCAATTTCTATCCTTACAAAATGAACAAGGACCTATAGCTAGAGGATGGGATACCAATGATACTAATATCAACGCAACTGTATTATCACATTTGCAAGATTTAGGAATTTATAAAGTTTTAATAGCGGATAGTACTACTCCTGATGTATTTGGAACTGGTAATAATGAATTAGAAATTAGAGCTTGGTTAAATCCTAATTATCAAATAGGAACTGATTTAAATCAATGTATTTATTTAGATATAGATGGTGATGCAGTAGAAATACCTATAGTAGTCGAAACAACAGGTATTGATATAGAAGTTAGAGTTGGTTCAAGTAGCAATTGTTTTATATTACATTCGTTTCAAGCAGAAAAAGCATCTAATAGCCAATTAGATCCAGATGGTACTAATGCTATATTTACTCAATACGCAAATCCGTTAACAGATGTGGTTTATTCATTTAATGGAGATAATCCATTTAGCACTAACGATTTCTCTAGAACAATAACAGTTACTCCAAACGGTGGAGGAAATAATCCACTAGGTGATCTAAGTGGTTTAAATTTTTTTATAATACCTAGACAAGGATTTTCTTTATCTAGACATTATTTAGACTTAACAATTGGCAGCGGTACAGTAGGTATTTCTGTTATACCTATAGGTGGTGATTATGAACAAACTTTTAATAGCGGTAATAACCCAGCTTTAAGAAACGTTCATATGACTTCATTTGGTAACGATTATAGAGGTAGTAATCCTATTGACTCTTTCACAGGTTTGTTATCTACTTTTTCAAACGGAGCGTATCAACGTGTAAATGAAACTAGATATTTCACACCAGTGGTAGAGTTTCAAAATACAAACGGAGATGAAACCCAGCAATTTAATCAAAGCACTAATGCAACCGTTGCCACAGAACCGTTTAATTGGATATCTCTAATGGATAGCACCATGCACACAGCGTTACCTCCATATATTTTTCTTGCCCAAGCTGGAATGATGACTAGTAACTCTGCTACAGATTATGAATATGATCCATATTTTGGGGAAGCCACAGGCATTTCCCAGTCAACATGGATTAATCTTGTTTCTGAATCTACTCCACCTTATATACCAAGTGAATGGGGATATGATTCTATAGAGGATCTTTTTGGCTCACTTGGAGTAGGCAGTCCAGCTATACTCGGCACTAATTACAAACCAGGTAACTATGTAAAGCTAAACATGGGCAGAATGTTTGAAAACTATACGCCTAATTCAGACCAATATACTAAAATAATTATAACTGTAAATGGAGCAGCAAAACAAATGCCCCAACAAATGCCTACTGGTAGTAGTGGTAACACGAGTAATAACCAAACAATAGGTTTTAACATAGAAATAACTGATAAATAAAATGCAAACAACTTTAAAAAATTCTAATACTATAAATATTGTACCTGCAAACGGTGCTAACATATCGTATAATACAATTAATCCTGGGCATGATGATGAAAAAAGAGTATTTTCTATATCTGGTAAAGTTCAACTTAATAAACCTACTAAAGTTGGAACAATAACCTTAACAGCTAAAGATAATAATAGATTTACAAAAAAACCTAGTATAAAGCAAGATGCAAAAAATAAAACAATAAATGTAAATAGTAATTTAGAAATGAAACTATCTAGTGTTACTAGAGATTCTAAAAATAATCCAACAGCTTTCACATATGATTTAATTTATACAGCTAAAGAAAAAGTTAGTAAACTAAAAAAAATAAAATATAATTTACTATCTAGTTCTATTACTACTATATTTACTAAACAAACGGGTATTGATATAATAGAATGTGGATCTGAAAACTTAAATAAAAAAGGAGAAGAAAGAAAGATAATAATACGTGGAACGCCTGGTTCAAGATATCATATGTGTGTATTAAGGCGTGATTTAATAAAAGATTCTAATGGAAACGAAACCTCTGAACAACATGTAGATATATTAGACCCTTCACAAAGAGGAAGAGGTGGAACAGTTGTTGATAGTCAAGGCATAGGAGTTCACTATGGTATTATTCCAAATAGTGGTAAAAGTGTATTTAAACAAAATTTCCCAAAAATAAAAAGAGTTTTAAAAACCGCTATTAATGGTAGCATGGCGGCTAGTGGTGCTACTAAAATAATATTTGATAGTTTAACTGGAGTTGATGTTGGAGATAGAGTAACTATAGGAAACGAAATATCTACAGTTGTAACTTTAAATCCAGATGGTGACAACGTTAACGAGTGTACTTTATTCTCCACTATAACAGCTGCTGATAATATTGTAGCTATATTTACTAGAGAAACTTCATACGCGGTGTGTGTTACTCCTTTTACAACCGATGGAACATCTGGTCTTACAAAAGCTTTTAACACAGAAGCTAAATACTGGCATCCTATTATGAACTTTAGAGATGGTTGGTATAATAAAATTTTTTATCAACGACAAAATCCTATGTTAATTATTAGAGCAACATCAGCCACATCTAGTAAGATGACTATAGGACCTAACGCTTCTACTCAAACTGCAATAGATGCTTCTAATCCATATGATTTAATTTTTCGCGGAAGATATAATGATGCTGGTAGTAGACAATTAGAAAGAAGAGTTAGATCTGATAGTAAATCTTTTGTTTCTAAAAAAATCACAATAGTATTAGCAGGCGTTGGATCAGGTAATGCGTTTACTTTGAAAACTGGAGCTGGTGAAGGTGCACCTATTTTTTCAAATGCAAATCAAAATAGTTCTGATTTTACAAATTCTAATCCAAGATTCAATGGTGGAACAAGAGTAAAAATAACTTGTGACCCAACAACTAACGAGGGTGTTGTTGTAGATAATTCAGGTAGCACTAACTTCACTACAATAACCTTGGATTTAACGATATTAAAATGGGGAACAAAAGATGTTATAATGGCTGTTGACTTAGATGATATTGTTTCAGTGTCTTAATAAATAAAAATAAATAATTATGCCAAATATAGTTTTAAATTTTAATCACCCTATAAATCAATCTTGTCAAAAGGGAGATATAGCTTATTATGTCAGTACAGTAATAGAAGGTGGTTTTAATGTTAATCAACAAAGTCAAAATATAATAGAAATAGGACCAATAACTAATATTGCAAATGTTGATAGTAATGGAGATGGAAATATAGATACAACTCAAGTTACCTGTAATAAACCTGAAACTACTCCAAGTCCTAGTACTAGTCCACCTGATTATATATTTTTTGCTAAAGATAGATCTGTAAATGAATCTTCTTTAACGGGATATTATAGTCAATTTAATTTTGTTAATAATTCAAGAGAAAAGGCAGAATTATTTTCAGCTGGTTGTCAAGTATCAGAAAGTAGTAAATAACTACTAAAAAATGTAACTATATACCTAGTAAAATTTAATTAAATGAATATAGAAGATATAGACAATCAAGCTATAAATAATCCTTTATCAAAGGAAGAGCTTAAAAAACAATTTGTTGAAAAAACAAAAGAGCTAGGATTAAGACACACTTTCACATTTGACGAAGCATGGGAAGTTGCACAAGAAATAAGAAAGAAACAAGCTTATAGAAATGATATAACCACTCTTCAAAATCAAATGGTTGAAGCAGGTTGCATCACAGGAGACGAGCTAAATGAAATGAATCCTATTAAACATACATTTGCTGGTGGTTGTTATGTTAGAGAAATATTCAATCCAGCTGGAATGGTATTAGTAACTAAAATACATAAAAAAGAACATCCGTTTTTTCTTATGAAAGGTAAAATGTCTATACTAACAGAAGATGGAGTTAAAACAGTTGAAGCTCCACATAATGGAGTTACTAAGCCAGGAACTAAAAGAGTTATATTTACTCATGAAGATTGTGTATTTATAACTGTACATGCTACAGACAAAACTACTCCTGAGGAAGTAGAAGAAGATGTAATAGCAAAAGATTTTAATGACAAAGATATATCATTAGATGATGTAGAAAAATTAAGTAAAGCATTGGATTTAGATATTCAATTAATTATCAATAAAGAAAAAGAATAATTATGGGTTTTAAAATGAGAAAAGGAAAGAATACGTCGTTTAAAGACTTAGGAAGTTCTCCAAAAAAACAACTTGATATTGCTAATTTACAAGAGAATCCATCTGATATATATTCAGGTGAAGTTCTAGGTGAAGAAGGTTGGGAACAACAATTTAATCAAGCTTCAGAAACTCAAGTTCCTATTAGAGATAAATATTTTGATAGAAACAAAAGAGATAAATTAACTAGAAGAGGTAGAAAAGAAAGAGAGGAGTATATATCAATGATTGAAAAAAGAAGGCAAGATCCTAGAATAAAAGATCTTAAAAAAGATAGAAGTCAAAGTCAGCTAACTAGAGGTATGATAGAAAGAGGATTTTCTCAAGTACAAGATCCTTATGGTAATTGGCATGCTATGGATAGGCGAGGAAGATTAACAGGAAGTAGATTTAACTATAGCCCTGAAAGTAAAGCATGGAGAGATAAAATGAGTTTAGCACCCGGGCAAACTTCTCACGTGGGAGATAAAATAGAAAAAGGAACAGAACTAACTATTAAGTATCCTAAAACTCAAAAACAAAACATAACAAGACAAACAAAAACACAAACAACAAAAAAGACTGGTAAAACTTTTGATCAAGCTTTTGCTGAAGCTAGAAAAGCTGGTAAAAAAACATTTGATTGGGCTGGTAAAAAAACAGGTGGAGAAAAGAGATCTTTTAATACAATGCTTAAAGGCGAAAAGAAAGAAGATTGGCTTAAGAATATTGTTAAAAAGAATAATTAATAATTTAAAAATATATAACTATGTCATTTTTAGTAGCAGGAGCAGTTATAGGTGTAGGAGCTGGAGTTGGAGGTTACTTGAGCAGTCGTAGAGCTCAAAGAAAAGCTGAATCTCAAGAATCTAGAGCTAGAGGTCAAATGGAAAAATATAGAGAATCCTACTCTGGTATGGATATTACTAATCCATATGCCAACATGCAAAATCAATTTACTGGTATGCAAAATCCATATGAAAATATGGAAAATGTATATGAAGATTTAACCGTTGACACAAGGGCATCTGAATTTGAAGCACAACAATTTGGACAAAGTCAAGCTAATATCTTAGGTGATCTTAGAGGCACAGCTGGTCCTTCTGGTATCGCGGCTTTAGCTCAAACATTATCTAATCAAGGAGCATTACAAGCTCAACGATCATCGGCATCAATAGGTCAACAAGAATCAGCTAATCAAAGAATGATGGCTCAAGAAGCTGGTAGATTACAAGGACTAGAAGCACGAACAGGGTTAGATATTGATCTTAAAACAAGAAGTGAAGCCGCTAGAATTGACATGCAAGGCGCTCAAGGAGAAATACAAAGACAACAAAGAGAAGAACAAAGAGCTTCAGACCTAATGCGAATGTACGGAGGAGAAACAGCAGGTTACGGGCAACAAGCTACGCAAGCTGAACAATCAAAATTTTCAGCGCTAGGTGGTATAGGTCAAAGTTTAATAGGACTATCTGATAGAAGATTTAAAAAGAATATTAATCTAATAGGTAAGTCACCTAGTGGATTAAAAATATACACATTTGAATATATCAACGAAACTCTAGGTAAGGGAGTTTACCAGGGAGTAATGTCAGATGAAATACCAAGTAGCGCAGTTGTTACTAAAAATGGATGTGATTTTGTTGACTACTCTAAAATAGATGTTAAATTTAAAAACGTAAATTAATGGCACTATCATTTGAACAAGCTTATAATCTAGCAAAATCTGATTCATCTATTGGTAAACCTTTAGCAACAGCTGAGGGTTTAGGTAATTTAGCAGACACAATTAGACAAAGTCTTGAAAACAAAAGAAAACAAAAAGGAAATTACGGCAAAGAAATGCAAAAAATTCTAGATAATGATGGAGCACTATCTAGTGCAGATAAAGATTACGCTAGAGAATTAGTGTCTGGAAACAACTATGAACAGTTTGTAAATGGAGATAGTAACGAACAAAAAAAAGCTTTAGACAAAGTAAGTAATTGGCAGAAACAATACGGTGATTACACTAATATAATGTATGATTTTGCTAGCGCTGAAAGATATGGAGGTTTAAGTAATCATTTTTTAGATAGTGCAAAAGGCAAAGAGTTAATGTCACTAGCTGATGATAGTGAACATAGACTAGAGTTAATGGAAGATGGCGAAAGCATGGGTATCAGATTAACTGACTTTGATTTAATATCAGAAACAGAATCAAACATAGCTAATATTGAAAATGAAATTGTTGATTTAGAAGCGTTAATATCTGAAGGATCTGATCCAGATGATAATAGATTTCAATCAGATTTAGATTCGTTGTATGCACAAAGAGATCAATTTCAAGATCTATTAAATGCTGGTCCTACTAGATTATATAATCTACAAGAGTTTGAATCTATGATAATGAAAAAAGATACTAACAGTAGAGATGTGTTAATACAAGCTGCTAAAATGCAAAAACAAGAAGGATACAATAATAGTCCAGAAGATAACATTGCTTTTAATTACGACAAAAACTACGAGTTTGTAAACAATACTCTTATACAAAATGGAGACTTCAACTCATTAACAACAGATGAAATAATGCCAGGTAGAATATTTAAAAATGATTTTATTCAAATGATACAGGGTAGAACTGGTGGTACAGGCACAATGGTTCGAGGAACAACATATAGTGACTTAGGTATAACTCCTGAAATGCTTGATGGAGCTGACAAAAACCTTGATGATGAAATTGATGAAGGCGAAGCTACAGTGATATACAACGCTATGATAGGAAATAAAGAAATGTCAAGACAATATCTTTCTAATTATTTTGTAACCTTTTTAGAAAACAATTTTAATCAAGGTGGACGCGATAGAGGAGGTTCTGATGTAAAAGAAAACAATGATAATGAGGATGAGAATAAATTAAGAAACACATTTGCTGGAGGCGAAGAATAGAATTTTAATAACGGGTAACTAACGAAACAGTATGGCAAAATTTAAGTATAACGTAAAGGGCTATGAAGACCCTTGGGACGTTGATGAAAAAAAAGAAAAAGAATTTTTAGCTTGGGCTAAAGAGAATAAAAAAGAAATTGAAAAAATAGATCAATTGGGAAACCAACAAAGCCCTACAGAAGATGCGACTGCAGGGCAAAACAATCAAGCATCGACCACGGAGGTAACTCAACCTCAAAAAAATCAACAAGTAAGTACGGAATCCAACTTGGCAGCTGGTTCTTTGGAATCAACAAAACATAGTTGGTTAGAATACCAAACAGAAGACAACCAAGGTAATATTAATATTTCAAAAAAACCTTTTTTTGACAAAAAAGAAGACGAAGCTATTGCTCAATTAAAAACACAATATCCAGGTTTTAAATTTGAAAAAACAAACCTCTTTGAAAGACTAGATGTTAAAAGTGGAAAAAACGTAATAAAAATCACTTCACCTGATGGTGAAAATTCTACTAAAATACCAATTGGATTAACAGGTCTTCTTTACGATGCTAAAGATTTTGAGTATGATAATGCGTACAATGAATTAACTGGCTTTATTAACAAACACTCTAACGAAGAAAGTAACATGCAGGCTGCTAAAAATAGGCAGAAGAATATAGATCTTTATAAAGACTTTAACAATAACGTTAAGTACACAGATAATCAAAGAAAAGATATTCAGAGTGAGTTTTATAATATAAATGAAGATGGATCTAAAGGTGAGTTTAAGTTAAGTGCGTTTGATGTTCAAGTGCAAACTAAAAATAGATTATCTCCTATGGGTAAACATGATGTTATGCAAAGTTACGAACACAAGCATCAGCCATACGAAAAAGAATTAAAACAAGCTGTAAACAATTTAAGAGGCGATGACTATCTTGATCCAAAGTTTGAAGACGCTAAAGTAAGAGAAGAAGCTGCTAACATAATAATTGAAAAAAAATTAAATAAAATAATTCAAGATAACACTGAAGTAAAGCTTGATGAGTTTGAAAGTAAAGACGAGGAATTTAAACAATATAAGTTAGAAGTAGGTAGAAAAGAACTTGAAAATAAAATGAACGCTGAAGTATTAACAAAATTAAATATTGAGCGTGAATTGTATGACAGTGAAGACTCTATAACATCTGAGTTAACCGTACTAATGGATAGAATAGAAAACGAAGAGTATCAGTTTGATTTAGAAAAATACGGTGATGATAAAATAATAGAATTAGAAAATGGAAGATTAGTTCCAGAAGGCGCTATTAAAGAGTATGAAAATTTATTTAATGAATATCTAACAAAAACCGAACAAGTAAAAAACATACAATTAAATTTAACAGAAAACTCTCACCATATAAAGCAAGACAAACAAATGATGGACTTGCTTAAAAGAAACTATAATGGAGTAGAAGAATTTTTTGTAGAAACTGGATTAGGTTTTTATGAAATGGCGCTTGGTGCCTCTTATGGTGGTAGTAGATTATTTGGTCAAAAAAATGATTTTAGTGATACTGCGTATATAGATTTTAAAAATAAAACTTACAACATAAGGGAGAATTACAAAAAAGATGTAGAGTTTGATGATGCGTTCAAATCTGTAAAAAACTTTGGCTCTTTTTATATGCAAGAACTATCTAATCAATTACCGGTATTTTTATCACTAGCAACGCCAGGTGGAATGGCTTATATTGGTGGTCAATCTTTTGGAGATAGATATAGTGATTACGAAAGAGTTAATAGAGATCCACTTTCTCCAAATGTTTCTCAACAAAAAATGTGGTTTGGTTCACTTGGCTTTGCTGCGTCAGAAGTTGTTTTTGAAACACTAACAACACTACCACTGGTTCGAGCTTTTAAAACATCTATTTTTAATAACCCTGGGAAAAACCAATTATTTAAAGATGGAGCTTATCAATATTTTAAAAATAATACTCCAAGATTTTTAGGTCAATCTACGGGTGAAGGCGTGTCTGAAGGCTTAACCGGGCTTTCACAAAATATGATTGATGGTAAGTGGGACAATCTTACTGACAATCTAGATCACATGATGTTTTCTGGATTAATGTTTGGTACAACTTTAAGTTCAGCGCCGTTTTTAAAAGGTCTTTATGTTTCTCAATTTTCAGATTATAATACAACTGCTGAAGTTAGAAATAGAGTGAATCAAATGAAAAAACTTGAAACACTCAATGATAAAATAAGAAAAGGAATTAACATATATGGTAAGTCAAAATTAGGTACACAAAAAGATATCGATGCTAATAATTCTATAATAAAAGAACTACAAAAAGCAAATGAAAGTGATTACAAAAAAATAGAAAAAAAGGTAAGCACTTTAACTAATCCCGCTGCTAGGTTGTTTATGCAGGGTAGAAGCAGACAACAAGAGCTAAGATTAGAAGCTGAAAGAGTGAGAAACTCATCTTTACCTAACGATATAAAACAAGATAGATTAAGTGACATGAAGGCTGAGTTTGATGCTCTTGAAAACTCTATTAGTGACTTTAAATCAAAAGACACTTTTAACAACAACTGGAGTTTATTTAAAGGCCAGAAAAAAAATAAATCTGAAATACAAAGAGTATTAGATTTGGCTAAACAAAAGTTAATAAAAGAAAACAAAAATATAACCGACGAAAATATAGACGATGAAGCTAGGCTTATTTACAATAAAGAAACGATATACAATGATATAAAGAAAAGAAAAGGAAGAACTACTAAACTGAGAAATAAGTTGGTGCATCATGAGACTATTGATGAAACTATTGATTATCTAAAAAAAGACACTGAAAATAAAATTAAAAAATTAGAAGGAACAGATGCTCAAAAGAAAAATCAAACTGAAAAATTAAATGAAAAGTTAAATGAAAATATAAAAGAGATTAAAAATGGAGCTCATGGCTTTATGAGCGTTGATGCAAATGGTGACAAAGTTTCTGTTATCAATGTAGACAACATGGCTAAGGATGATAGACTAGAAACTAAAACACATGAACTTAATCATGTTGTATTTACAGATGCCCTAGGATTTAATCCTAAGTCATTTAAGGGACTTTCTGACCAAATATTAACATGGACTAAAGAAAACAATAATGACGCATACCAAAGAATACTTTTAAACACTGAAAGAAGAAACGATAATAGTTTACTTGAAGACGAGGTTGTTGCTGTATTTTTTGAAGAAGTAGCAGCTGGTAATATAAATTTAAACAAATCTAATAATTCTAATTTCGCAGGGTTATTAGGTCATCTAATTGGTAAAGGTACTAAAAATTCTACCGACGCTGAAATTGATTTAGCCGGTGAAACAGATGCTATAAAGTTCTTAACAACAATAGCTAAGAAAATTAAAAACGATGATTTAACTATTTCTGATATTAAGAAAATAAAGAAAAGTAAAGTATTATCAGAACAAAAAATACTTGAAGATAAAAGTTTTGATGAAACTAAATTTTCTAAAGATAATACCAACGAAATAAATGACATGGCGGAAGCCTATGAAACTGAAGGTGGAAATAAAATATGGTACGACGGAGGTTATAAATCAGCTTTAGATATGATGACTGAGCAAGGATTATTAGATGATCTTATATTTTCAGCTACTCAAGTACCAATACCTAACGTGTTACAAGAGAAGTTTAAAAACGATGTTTATGCTGAGCTCACTAGTCACGTGCGTAACTATAAACCCGAAAGAAACTTAGAATATAAAAAAGAAAACTTAGGTGATGCTACAGGTTTGTTTGGATGGATAAACCCTCAACTAAGAAATAAAGTTTTAAATGTACAAAAAAGACCTGAGTATTCACCAGATGAATTAAGTAGAGCTAGAGATATAACTGAAAAGACAGAGGAAGGTGCTCCTAAATACCAAACCGCAGATACAGCTTTAAACCCTGAAGAACAGATGATAGCTAAAGAACAGGGTTTACTTGAGGTTAAAGAGAAGGGTGATTTTATTAAAGACAAATTAAATTTTTCTAAAGAGACTAATAAAGCTATTAATGATATTGTAAAAGAAGTTAACTACGATGTTAGCAAATTATACGAAGATGTTAAGCAAGATATAATATCTCAAGAGAATCCAAATGAATCATCTAAAAATAGAGTTGAACCAACTGGAGAATTGTATCCAGTTATTGAAGCTGTATCCACTGAGTACGGTGTAGATCCTAGAGCTGTATTAGCACACTCTCAAAATCTAACAGCTCCAGAAACTAAAAGTGCTAGAACAAAAATAGCTAAAGACGCAGAAAGATTAAATCCAAAAGAATTTATTAAATCAATATTACCTCAATTTAATTTTAATCCAAAATCTGGAAAATCTATAGGTTTAAGAACCGGTATGTTAAAACCATTTTACATAGGTAGTGAAGTTAGAGTTCCTAATATAAAAGGACAAGCTTTGAATGTAGATAATATGACTGACGCTGAAATACTAGCTCCATTTGGGATTAATCCAGACTTCACGTTAATGCCTCAAAATAGAGCTGGTAATTTTGATGCGCCAGTGAAAGGTATTATAGTTCAATCATCTGCGTTCGCAGCTAATCAAAGTGCTAGAGTAATAAAAGGTAAACCAGACGCTTCAATTAGTATCGGTAAACCCAGAACAATGTTTAGCAAGAGTGTAAATGACGTTTTAAATATAAGAGATTTATTTGAATTAGAAACAAAAGGTATTGATAAATTACTATCAAGCTATGGAATTGGTAATACTTTTAATGTAAGAACAGAGCAGGGTAGAAAACAATTTGTTGAAGCAATAGAAAATGAATTATTACCATTAATGCCTAAAGACTTTTGGTTTGGAAAGGACAGCACGGTATTTACAGCTAGTAACAAGGCTTATGGCCTTAGCATGTCTACAACTGATGGTAAAAGAAAGAACGCTAACAATGAATACTTATATCCAGAACAGGCTGCCGCTTATAATGATTTTAGAGATAAATTAAAAAAGTTAAAAGATAAAAAGGGTGTTAAGTTTGGAAAAAATATTAAAGATGCAAATGGAAAAATAATTGACTTTAATATATCTTCATATGACACATTGTTTAAAACACCTAATGTCATAGAAGCTAATATTAAAAATGGTAAAATAAAAGCTTTCAATAATAAGGTTTCTATAATTCATAAAGAAATGTGGAAACGTTTTAACAATGCTATAAGTAAAGATAATAATAAAGCTTCTATTATAGGAACTTATTTAAAACTAGTAGCCAATGACACTAACCATTGGCATAAGTTAGGTGCTCAATTCATTGGTTATTCTAAGAAAATAACTGGAGCTAGAGTTGAGTATGAACACGCTATGCCAGCAACAGCAGCTTATTTATATTTAATAGACTCTGC
>TARA_R110002012_G_scaffold6501_20_pt1 | contig 13653 bp, 2 predicted proteins | sample TARA_R110002012 | Tara Oceans TARA_R110002012 (sample SAMEA4396515) | marine metagenome | biome: Westerlies Biome; feature: [DCM] deep chlorophyll maximum layer (ENVO:01000326); material: water (ENVO:00002006), including particulate matter (ENVO:01000060) such as... | depth 40 m
TTAATACAACGATTCTTTAAGTCTTTACGTGACTTCTTTAACAACATGTTAGGTAAAGGCCCTAAACAAGAACAAGCTGCATTACAACAGCTGTTTGCTGCTATAAAGAATAATACATTTAGTATGCCTTCTCCAAATGCGGAGTCTGAATTCTCTATGGATAAGAGAGTGCAGCTTGCAAATGGAACTAAACTACCAGTTGCAATAAGTAGAGATTTAATAGAAAGTTTAATATCTGATACGTTTGGATTCTTCTTTACTAACAGCTCAGGAGTTGAAACAGATTTAACTTTACAAGACTTATTAGAGCTTGCAGATAGACAGCACTCAGAGGCTAGAGTAAAAGAAATAAACAGACTTATAAACGAAGCATTTAAAGTTAGACTTGTAGGACTTGCAAAAGTTGCAAAAAGTATTCAAAAGTCTAATCCTAAAGAGGCGCAAAGTTTAGCTAATTTAATGCGGGTAATAGATCAAAACAGAGCTGAAATAAAACAAGCTATGTTTGATTGGTTATCACAATTTAAAGTAGAGTTTGAAGGAACACAACAAGAAGAGTCTACAAAGTTTAGAGACAGCTACAATATAGCAGAAGCTAATGAAGTTAACGCTAAAGAGTTGGCTCCAGCATTAGTTAAGTTGCTTATAGCAACCCTGCCTGCAAGTAGAAGTAGAAGAAATGTTAATAGTGTAGCGGCAGTAGGCCTTGTAGATTACAGGCCTTTCTTTAATCTTGTAATGCGAGAGCTTGCAGGTACTGAGTCTTTTGAAGATCAGATAGCAAAGCTAGAAGCATTAAAGACATCGCACCCAGAGTTTGGAGATGTAAGCGGTAGAAAAGGTACTATATCATTTTTAGTAGATAGGTTAAAAGCTAACGATGATGTAGATGGTTTAAGTCCTAATGAGTTTAAACTACAAAGACAGTTTAGACAACAGTTCCACAAATTTAATAGTGAGGACATGCTAGCTATCATTGAGGATGAGAGAGGTTCAATTAATAAAAACTCTATACGATTTATAAAAGCTAACGCCGATAGAGAGTCCGCATTACTTATAGAAGAGTTTAGAAGCAATCTTAAAGAAATGTTTAGTCTTGGTAAAGGTCCGTTTAAAAAGGACCCTGCTACAGAAGAAATGTTAGTTGACCTTTCTAAAAAGATGAAGATAGGTAAACGCCAGCTTAGTCTAAATGACTTTGCAGGATCAGGAGTTTTCTCAAGTGATGATGTAATTGATTTGTTAGAAAACTTCGGTATTGTATTTACAGATAGAGACTCACTAACTTCTAAAGAGAAAAACTCTATATATGAGAATGCTGTAGAAGGTGTTATTCCTGAGCTTATAAAGCTTGCAGAAGACAAAATGAGTATAGAAGATTTTTATAGTGTACAAAGCGGTGCCTATGGACGTATTAAAAGCATAATTGCAGTACAAGCTAAACGTACAGATAAAACAATTGACCTACAGTTTCAAAATGCTGAAGGTAAAACTGTATACTCTATAATACTAAATAACTTTGCTACAAATATTATAAGCAGACTAAACAGCGGTAAGATTCCATCGTTTATGTTAGACAAAGCAGGAAACGTTCTTGAGTCTATGCGGGGGTCTCTTTTACTTGACGGTGCTATGAACAACATGAAAGTTGTGCTTGGTAGTATAAACGGTATTAAAAAGAAAAGTAGCCGTTTTGGTAATGTATTTGAAAATGCATCTCCTAGACGTAGATTTAACACACAGTTTGCATCTGTAATGCAGGGTATTATACCTATGATACGTGCTTCTGAAAAGAAAACAGAATTTATATTTGACCTTACTCAAGAGAATGACGAAGGCAAATCTATATTTAAAAGCATGCCTAAGACGCGAGCAGCATTTGTTGAGCAGATGACTAAGTATCTTAGAATGGAAATATACAAAGCTAAGATAGACTCTGGTAGTAACATTGCAGACTACCAAAAGAATAAAAACAAACTAAGACTATTTAGCTATTTACAAGATGTAATAGATTTAGAGGCTATAGATGTAAATAAAATTGATGAGTATTTAGAAGAACATAAAACTGCTATTAACGCAGGTATTATACAGTATCTTGAAAAGCGTAATGCTAAAATGATACAAGAAGGTCTTAAGACTAGACTGTTCTATGACAACAAAGGAAGTTATGGTACTAGACTACATACAGATATTTTAAAAGGCATGAGTAGTTTGTTGTCTGATAAAGCAGTTAGTGAAAAAGAACTATCTGAAAGAGACTTAGCAAACATTGTTGAAAGATTTAATATGATTTCTTTAGTAGGAAACATAGAACAAACGGTACTAATTTTAGGGGATGTTGGATTCTTTAAAGAAGACTCATACTTTAAGCGTACGTCTGGCCCACACGGCCCTAAAAAGTTTGCAGATGTAAGTGATAAGATTAATCAGTGGTTAGCATCTAACTATAAGCGTTTAGATGGTAAAAGTCCTGACGGTAGATTACGAACTACAGTGTATAAAGATGTTAAAGGTAGGATTGCTGATGAAACATTTATAGAATATGCAACAACCTTTGGTGCAGATCCTAACGCTATACGAGCTAAACTGCAAGACCCTAATGTAACTTTAGAAGGTTCTAGTGCTACGGCGTATGAAGCATTAAAAGGATACCTTGAGTTTGAAGAAGGTGATGCTCAAGGTTACATTACTTTAGATGAGTACATGGAATTCTTAGAGCGTGTAGGAGATGTTACTCCTAATCAGAGAGCGGCGTATGCTAAATTGCAAAGAGGCGAGACTTTGTCTGCAGAAGAAATAGCATATTTTACACCTTTAAAACCTCAGTATTACGGGCCTACATATAATGAGAAGCTATACACTCCTGCATTTTATAAATTATCTTTGTTGCCTGTATACCCGCAATTGATGAACTCTATAAATCCTGAAAGCAATCTTGCGCGTATGTATAATGACATGCAAAAAAACCAGGTAGGGCTTACTGTATTTGAAAGTGGAGTTAAAGTAGGTAAGATTGTAGATAAGAATGGAGAAACTAATAACTTCTATACAGAAACAGGAACGTACGAAGGCATACAACCTGCAAACATCCAAGAGCTTTACTATGAATACATGGGTATCCAGGTAGAGATGGGTGAAAAGGTTAAGAGTAAAACTGTACGTGGTACACAGCAAAGAGCATTGCTTGCATCTAATGCGTATGACAACGGTACAGTGCTTAACAAAGAGGTAGTAGCTCTTGATAAAATTCTAGGTGAACTAGAAAACGAAACTGTGTATGCGCAGTTTGAGCAGCTGTTAGATGATTTTGGTATTGAAGAAGATGACGGAGAGTACTACATAGATGATAAAGGCGCTGAAAAATTTACAGAACTTCTTATGGATGAAGCACGTCGTAGAGACATGTCTGATTCGTATATAGAAGGTCTTGAAGAATTCTTAGCTTCTGAGAATAGAGTGCTAGACTTGTTAGGTAATAAACCTAAGATAGAAAACTTGTTATATTCTCTAGCTGCAAATAGAGTTATTAGATATAAAACACACGGAGCAGCTAAAGTACAAGTAGCTTCTACAGGATTTGAAAGTCAACGTGTAGATGTTCCTGCTCTGTATCAAGATAAACATACATTTGGGTCTAACGTAGAAGCACTTAAGTTTTACAGACAAGAAAACGGAGAAACTATGGCTATGGAAGTTATGCTTCCACACTACTTTAAAGAACTACTAGGTGAAAACGTAGATGTTCGAGAAGATGGTATTTACAAAGACGGTGAAAAAATAGGTAATTCAGACCTATTAGAGATCTTTGGTTATCGTATTCCTACATCAGCATTAAACTCTATTGATGCAATTGTTATAAAAGGATTCTTACCTGACAGTGCGGGGGAAGCAATAATGATGCCTTCAGAAATTGTTGTAAAGTCTGGATCGGATTATGATATTGATAAGATGACTTTATATTTCCCTAACTACGAATGGAATAAAGGAACTAACAAGCTGTCTAAGATTAAATATTTAACAAACGGTAATTCTACTGTTGAAGAAAGAGTTAAGCAGCTTAGAAAGCAAGACCCTAAAAAGTATAAGTTACTACTAGCTAAACTAGGATTTAAAGAAAGTGCAATGAAAGCTTTTGCGAGCTTGTCAGATCAGTTCAAAAATACTAGAATAGAATTAGCTGAGCATTTAAGGACTGATGAAAATCAAGAAGTCTTAAAAAAGATTGATGAGCTGTATGCACAAAAGAGAAAAGCTACAAAGTCTCAGAAAGAAAACTTAGACATAGAAATTGGTTTAAACTTAAGTAGGCTAATTAAAGTTGTAGGCTTAGATGATAGCGGAGCGGATGTAAGTTTACAAAGCCAGCTAGCTAAGATTGAAAGTTTATTTGAAAGACTAGATAGTGATTTAACAAAAGCATTAGAAAAAGATGCAGCTAAAGAAAATCCTACTATAAGCACAGCACAACAGAATTCTCAGAAGGCAATTGATAATAGAATATTAGATGCTTCAAGAAAGATTGTACTAAACCCTGGTAACTTTGAACAGTTGATACGTCCAGTATCTGCAGATAGAACAAAGCAGCAGGCAAATGAAATAAGAGGAGCGAAGGGAATGTCTCAAGAAGCTATAGACTTTTCTAAACTTATGGAGTTTGAGTACATACAAGAGATGGGTACAAGATTTTGGGTTGGTAAGCAAGCTTTAGGTGTAGCAGCTGTAACTAATACACATCAAATTAAAGCACAACGTGCGGGATTAGCTTTAAATACTACCGCACCTTTAGATATACCTTTCCCGCACCATGCGCCTGAAGTAGATGAGGATGGCAACATGACTTACGGAGTAGGACACGCAACAGATGTAACAGGTGAAAACTATATTTCTGAAATAATAGGTGAGTTTATTAATGCCTTTGTGGATGTTGCTAAAGATCCATTTGTATTTGATATTAATGCTAACCTAATAACATCAGGATTATACTTTGGGTTACTTAGAGTAGGTGTTCCTTTAAATTACATCACTAGGTATATGTCGCAAGATGCAATTGTAAAGTTTGTAGCATTAAAATCAGACTCTCCAGGTGTTCCTATGAATGAATTAACTGCGTTAGTAACAACTGAGTTAAACGCATATAGACCCGCTCTTGAAGATCACCAAGTTCAGGGAGGTATCAATACATTAGAAGGGTTAGAAACATTGTTAGGACAAAGTTCTGAAATAGCTTTATATGAAGAAGCAATTGATTCAGGTAAATCTATGGAGGAAGCAACAGCATTAGTTAATTTAACTAAAGAGCAAATTCATGATTACTACTCACATCAAGTAGAAGCGCTTAGCGTTTATGAAACTTTAAGTCTTGAACTTGCAGGGCCTTTAGCAGAACTGCAAAGCAGTGTAGTAGCTGATCGTGGCGGTATGACTCCTAAAAGTAGAATGGAAACACGTCTTAGAAACTTAAAACTAGGAGAACTAATTTTAGGAAATCAATTCTCTAACCTTAATAAGTATTTAGAAGAAAGCTTCCAAGCAGGTTTTGAGTTTGTACAGCAAAGAAGTGCAGACATATTTAATAATTTGTTTGTGTCAGATAGAGATAGCGACGCTAGAGCTCTCTTGAGATCTTTACTTAGAAGAGTTTTAAACATGAACACTTCTATGGACGACAAAGCTAAATACGGAGATCTTGTAGAACATAATTTTGTATCTTATATATTATCTACAATAGGAGAGAAAGGAAATGAAATACACACTCACACTTCTAGACTATTCCAGGGTAATGAAGATGCTCCTAGTTTGCCTAGACGTATTAAAGGTATGAAAGATGAAATGCTTAAAAGCGGTAAGAAGTCTTTAATTCTTAACGAGCTATTTCCTATTCTTCAAAAGTACGACCCTACAGATGGTAAGTTCCGTGTAGAAAACTTAAAGAAGTTCTCTAAACGTTTAACTACATATGATAGAAATGCTTTAATAGAAGACTTCCAAGTATTAATGGATGCAAATCCTGAGCTAGCAGATGACATAGTAAGATTTATAATTATACAGTCAGGACAAATGACATCTCCTATTTCTTTCTTAGACATAGTTCCTGCACAGCATTACATGAGGGTAGTTGAGCCTATCATTAACAACTTCTTAATGAATCCAGGACAGCATAATCTAACAGATTTTACTGAGCAGTTTATTAGAAACAATCATAAAAATACTTTTGTAGTAGAACGACTAAAAGAACAGTACCTAGGAAGAGAAGACATAGAAAATATGGCTATGGGTATGTATAAAAAACTTAAGTCAGACGAAGTTAAGATAGCTAAAAACATAGCTAGCAGACCAATGCCTACAAAGCAATTGTTAAAAGATTACATAACTGTAGAGTTAGAAGATCCTTCTTTAACAGTTGACGAAAAGAAAGTTCGTAAAAAAAGAAAACAAAGTACTAAAGAAATATACTTGTTTAAACTTGCCCCAGGCATGAGAGAAAACCAGGCAGCTTTACAGCAGCATTTAGCAGAAGGTAAATCTTACGCAAGTGCTCCTGCAAAACTGAAAACTGTAAAGTGGGCACAAATCCTTACTTTAGGAGACGGCATGTTCTTAAAAGAATATGGCCCTGGTAAGCATGTGTCTGTTATACGTAAGAATAATATAACAAGAGACAACATAGATTACACTAACAAGACTGCAGATAGAAATCTTAGAAGTATACTTGATCCTTTAGAACCTACTAAAGAAGAGCAGCCTAAAGAAATTAGTGCAAATCAAAAGATAGTAAAAGGTGATATATTTGCTATGGATGGTATACCTGTAATTACTACTAATGCAGATGGAAGTATAAACGGACTCGCGTCAATAGCTAAAACTAAAAATTTAGTTCCTTCTAAAGAGTACAGCGCTAAACCTAGTTTAGTATCTGTGCCAATGAAAGCAACTAAAGATGCGTCACCTACATTGCAGGCGTTTATAACTCAAATAGGCAACTTAGATAATACAATCAAGAAAAGCCCAAAACAAAAATTCTTAGTATCTTTGCTAGGTTTGGGGCCAATTGATGCGCAGAACATACCAGCCGCTACTTACGATGCTATGCTATCAGGATTAAAAACTCTAATAGATTCAAATCCTAATGCAGTGTTAGTTCTTCCTGATTCTAGTAATCCTATGATCAAAGACTTTGTCCAAACAATGGAAACTTATTTTAAATGTTAATATATGGCAACTTGTCCTAATAAATCACACCCAGACTGGAAGAAACTATCTAAAACTTTAGGTGAATTCTCTGCGTACTCGTTGTACACAAAGAATGGTAATAAAATACCTAATGTTCAACAAGATCTTAATCTTCCGTCTAACCCTAAAAAAGGGTTATCAAATGCGCAAGTTAAAAATGTACTTAGCCGTTTAAAGAAATATAACAAAAAGATGGGCACACTGCATAGAATGACATTCAAGCAGCTAGGCCAGTCTACACTATATGAGTATGGTATAATTGAAAATTTTAACGTTGAGAAGTTTATGCAGTCTCCTTCAGAGATGGCTGCAGGTAATTTTAATGAGTTAGGCGATTTCTTACCTCCAGAGTATCAAATGGTAGCTAACGGAGACCCTGTCTTAGAGTTAGATCTTAAGATGCAAGATTTCTTTAGCCTTATTGGAGTAGATTACAAAATTGTAAGCGAAATACTAGATGGTAACGGTAAACCTATAAGCGCTGTAGCAAAAGCAGACATCCTTAACAGAGTAGTTGAAGTTGTTGAGGGCAAAGCAGGAGTAAGTACTCTTCCTGAAGAGGCTGCACACTTTATGGTAAAAATTCTTAAGTCTCAAAACAGTCCATTGTACCACTCTATGATGAGTGACATAGGCAGCTATGAGTTGTTCCAGGATGTTGTAGATCAGTATGCAAGCGTGTATAACAATGACATGGACAGGCTTAAAGAAGAAGCTGTAGGTAAAGTTATTGCGCAGATAATTGTAGCAGGAGAAGTTACAAGTGAGTTTCCTAAAAAAGTACAAAGAGCAGAGCGCTGGTTTGATAAAGTGCTAAACTTTATGAAAAAGCTGTTTAAAAAGCCTAGTGAGGATCCGTACATGAAAGCCGCTTTAGGAATTGTGAATAAGCAAGTTAACAACATAAAGAAAGCGCGTACTGCTACGCTAGGCCAGGTTCCTTTCTATGAGCTTGAAGACGAAGCTCCAATGACAAACGAAGAAAAGGTTGCCAGAACTACAGAGCTGTTTAAAAAATCTACAGAAAATATAGTACAAGTGCCTGTAAGCAATCAGCAGATACAGGATATGGCTAAAGAGGGTAAATCTATTGTTATGGACCCTTCAGGAGAAGGTAACAGATACAAAATTCTAGATGAAGATAAAATCATATGGAATCGTATTACTGATAAGCCAAGTGCAGCCTTTGTTAAAAAAGTAGGAGCTGAAAAAGCAGCTGAGTACAATAGAAACAGAGACAACGAAATAAAAAGAGAAGGCGGTACAGTTTTACACGCTACAGCTCAAGAAATTATGGAACTTATCGCATATAAGCGAGGAGACAAAAAAGACATTCAAAAAAGATCTGGCCTTACACAGTCTCAATTTGACACACTAGCTAAAGGCGTACAAAAAATATACGTACAGGCTAGAGAAACGCAGAATCAGCTTAATAAAGAAAGCGGTAAAGAGGAAGAGTTCCAAGTCTTTACAGAGCAGGTAGTCTACGACCCTGAAGGTAAAAAAGGAATTGTCTACGAAGACACTGCAGGTACAGCTGATCTTGTTATACTCTATTCTGATAATAGTGCAGACATATTTGACTATAAGTTTACTACTCCTACACCTCAAAGTAATTCTGTAGTTGGATGGGGCGCAAATACTAAGATCGTTTCTAATCCTTTTGGTCCTAAAATGGACGGATATAACATGCAAATAAGCGCATACAAAGAAATACTGATGCGTAAGTATGGAGTAGAAAAGATAAGAAAATCAAGAATCGTGCCTGTACATGTTCAGTACGAGCAGCAAATGAAAAATGGTGTATATGAGCTAGTTCCAAATGTAACGTTATTACAGATGGATGCAGACAGTGAGTTCTTACGCCAGATTCCTGTAGCGGACGAGTTGTTTGGTAACAAAGGTATTGACAGATTAATCACAAAGTTCTCAGCTAGAAAGAAAAAGCTAGAAAAAGCTATACAAAAAACAAACGGAGAAAAATGGGCTAAGCTTAACTTAGAAATTTTAAGCCTGCAAAATGCTATACAAACTTTGCAGCTTAACGGAGGCATTGGAGACATCTTGGCGGATGTTAGAAATAAAATGCTTTTGATAGATAAAAAACTAAAGCATGATCAGCCTCTACTTGATAATGGTGAAAATAATCCTGACTACTTAAGCCAGGAGGAAATTAATGATCTACTAGAAAGCTTTTCATTGTATAGAACAATGGCTTTAGAAACAGGAGAGTTCTTTAAGGATGTACTAGCTAATTCTAATGACACCGAAAAAAGAAAGCTCAAAACTGTAATGGATAAGTACGCAGGCCCTATAGAAAGAGTTTACGGTTTATTGAAAGAAGAGAATGCAAACAGAACCCTACAAATGGGTAAAGAGTTTGGAGTAGATAACAATACACGTAGTGTAAAAGAGCTTGGATTCTTTTCAAAACTGTTTAACACTGCCTCAGAATTTTCACATCCTATATTTCAAACTGCATGGGGCTTAGTAGATAAAGCGCAGGAAAAAACACGTAAAGCACAAAACGAGCTTGAACGTAACATAAAGAAATACCAGGGCGATGTTAGAAAATGGGCAGACGCTAACAACATGTCGTTGATGGATGCGTATGATAAGATGATAGACCCTAAAACAGGTAATCTTGTAGCTAAGTATTCTGAAAACTACTACAAAAAACTTGAAGATGCTAGGAAAAATAAAAACATAAAATGGATTAAAGAGAACTTCCAAGCTAGAGAAGGGTACGAAAAAAAGATTGCGCAGTGGAAGAAAAACTACTTCAAAAAGATAGACGAAGAGTATGCGGATTACTATGAGTATGATGAGGCTACTAGAAAAGATGTTCTTGTAAAAAACAACGCTCAACAAAGAGAAAACATGAAGCAGGCTTGGCTTGCTACGCATGACTTATCTAAAGATAGTGCGTGGACTAGTCCTAAGTCTTGGTATCACATAGAGATAAAACCTGAGAAACAAGAGCAGTATCACTCTGAAAAGTATCAAGCTATACATAAAGAGCCTGCACTTAGAGAATTCTTTGAGTTTTATGAAAGAACAAACAGAGAGTTTGCACAAATGACAGGAGTTACTATAAAAAGTAATTTTATTGCCAACATCCAAGAAGATCTTATAGATAGTATTGCTAGCGGTACATATGATATGTCGATAGATACTGCGTTTGAAGGAATGAAAATAAGCCAGGACCAGGGAGAGCACGGAGTGCGCAATCCTGTGACAGGAGAATTTGAACCCTCTATACCGTTACTGTACATGAATACTATAACAGACGGTACTAAAACAAAAGATCTTGGTAGAGCTTTATACCTAATGGGAAAATCTGCACATAATTATGCGCATAAATCTGAAATTGAAGCTCCTATACTAGCACTAGGTAATTTTATCATTGATAATCCTGCGCTTGTAGAAGACTTAAAAGGAAATGTAATTCGAGAAGCTAGCGGAAAGTTAGGAGAGAAACTTTATTCTAAGGACACACAAGAGCTGTTCCAACAACTTTACTTGAATTATTATGTCTACGGTCAAAAAATGCAAAGTAAAGATAAAGATGTTGGCGGGTATAGTATGAATAAAATGATACTAGGAGCTAAGCAGTATTTTGGGGCTAAAGTGTTAGCAATAGCAATTATTCCAGGTACTGCAGCATATCTAGCTGCAAAAGCTAACGCATACTTTGAAGGCGCAAAAGGCCTACACTATACAAATAAGCATTTAAACAGAACACACTACTTATTAGCTAAGCAACGAGATACGTACAGAGCAATAGTAGATGATTTCCAAATATGGCAAGACGATATTACACATAGACGCGGTACAGACCTGTCTGCAAGTAAATTGTCTAAAACTCTTACAATGGACAAGCTTTACTATCCGTACAGAAAAGCAGATGAAATGATAGACAACAACGTTCTTGTTGCTATGATGCAAAACTACGGAGTAGATGTAAACGGTATGCCTAAAAGATTAGAAATGCTCCCAGAGGGAAGTACGTCAATGTACGATCTAGCAAGAGAGTCTATGCAAGATGGCGGTACTCTTTCTTATGGCAATCTATCTGAAGATGGATACCGTAAGTTTAGAGGGATAGCACAATATGTAGCAGGTAGTATTAAAGGTCAGGTATCTGACCAAGATATTAACGCTGTGCAGACTACGCTTGCAGGTAATATTATAATGCAATTTAAGAATTGGATGCCTCGTATGGTAAGAGAACGTATAGGATCTTTTAGGTATAACCAAAGAGCAGATACGTATGAAATGGGTAGATACAGTGTAGTTGCTGGTGAAGCATTCCAGGTTGAAGAAGGAATATTTAATACGCTTCGATCTGCACTAGTTGCAGGAGTTAAGTTGTCAGCTGATGCTATCACTTTTGGTGTAGGATATAAAATGACTCCTAATGAAGAGGTAGCTAAAAAGCTATTTAAACAACATAAAGAAAATAATCCAGACGATCCTAAGATACAAGGTATGGCTTATTCTGAGTTTGTAACCATGAGAGGTAGACAAATCAGAGCAGCTGCTGCTGAATTAAGAGGTATTTTAATGTTAATGGCTAGCTTGCTTATTTTAGGAGCTAAAAATGAGGATGATGAGAAGTTTTATACTCAGTATTGGTTAACACGTAAGCTTTATTCTTCATTGTCTAGAACTGCTATGGAATTAGGATTCTTACTTAATCCTAATGACTTAAGCACATTCTTAAAAGGTAGTATACCAATGTCTAGTTTACTTACAGATGCTTTAAAAGCACTGAATAATACACAAGATGAGGTAATGGATGCAATAACAGGAAGAAAAGATAGCAGAGATAAGACCCCGTGGGGATATTATTCTCTACCATTCTTCCCAGGATATAAACAAGTATCAAGATGGGTTGAGATTTATGAACAAGATAAATCTAATCCTTATAGATAAATGTCTTTATCGTAAGTTTCAATAACTAAATCAGGTATATCGAGTAGCTCTGCCCCTATAGGTAGAGTTACTCCTATTGTTTCTTCTAAACGCAGTCTTCGTTTTTTACTTTTATATAATATTTGTCCTACAGATGAATGATCATCCACGCCGTGGAACTTTAGTATATTTTCTTTTAGCTCAGGAGATAGTCTAGAGTATTTTCCTCGTATAAAATTGTCGTAGTCTTGTTGAAATTTTTCAGGGACATCAAACACAAAAAGTACATAGTATGGACTTGGGTCCATTGTATATTTAAAAGATTTAAATTTCTTCAAAGCTTGCTCAAATTTAAGAAACACAGAACTGCCTGAGAATCTATATAGAAGTCCTACACAGTCATATTGCCCTTCAATGCCTATAAAAGCATTTACAAACAAGCTGTTGTAGAAAAACAAATCTTGAGATCCTGTAAACATAGGCATCATAAAGATAGAAGATTTAGTTCTATCCGCTACAATGAGCTCATAGCCGCCTTTAGATTGTTTAATTTGATTTACTTTGTAAGGAATGTTCTCCTTATACTTTACAACTGTCCCTAAATTAATAGTTAAGTTGTCTGTTGAAAGTTGTGTAATTTTTTCGCCTTCTAAGCTGGATTTAAAAAGAGACGAATCTCCTTTTAAAAACAACTTGTTAGCGCCTTGGGTGATCCATTGGATGTCTTTTACCTTAATCATTTGAAATGAAGTTAGAATTATACAATACTAGCTCTGGTAAAGGATTTCCTGTATACTTGAGCACCTCGTCAGGGGTCTTCAACATATACACAAGGTTGAATGTCTCTGTAAATTTACAAATTCCATCTTTAATTCCAAACTTTTCTATATAAATTCTAAGTACTTGTTGATAATAGTCTACATATTTAGTCTCATTTATTATTTTCTCTGAAGTTTTAGGGCCCATTCCTGGAATGCCTGGTATACCATCTGTTGAATCTCCCATAAGCGTTTGCATCCACAAAAACTTATTAGCATCTTCTTCAGAAGTGTTAATCCATTCCATTTTTTGGAAGTTAAAATGCCTTCCAGGAACTTGTTTAAGCACATCTTTGTCGGGGCTGCATATAACATACGACTGTCCTTTGTTTTCTGCTATAATTGTAGAGTATACACTCACACAATCATCTGCTTCAAGCCTAGAAACATGTGTAAAATTATGAGGCCCTTGTTGCAAATACTCTTTAAGCGCATAAAAGATAGGCGGCTTAGAGCTGAGTTTTCTATTATATTTATAAGGTCTAGTTTTAGCTACATTGTATCTAAAGCATTTACCAATTGTCAAAAACCCTGCGTATTTATGAGCACCTGTTTCATTAAGGATAGTTTGTATCCTTCCATCAATTCCTTCGATTGCCTCTTCAAGAGTGGGCTTACCCATCTCGTAATACAGGAGGCTGTCTGCATCTATTAGTGCTACTTTCATAATGAAAAAATTAAAAACAAA
>TARA_R110002012_G_scaffold48331_1_pt1 | contig 13651 bp, 15 predicted proteins | sample TARA_R110002012 | Tara Oceans TARA_R110002012 (sample SAMEA4396515) | marine metagenome | biome: Westerlies Biome; feature: [DCM] deep chlorophyll maximum layer (ENVO:01000326); material: water (ENVO:00002006), including particulate matter (ENVO:01000060) such as... | depth 40 m
GTACGTTCTAGGAATCCGGGGTCAATCGCTGACTCTGAATCCATATATATCACCGTCATGCCCATTCTCTGGGCATTCGCTGCACACTGCGCAGCCATGAAAGACTTGCCGGTCGATTCAAGACCGGCAATCTCTGTAAACTTGCCGACAGGAATGCCGGCAAGTTGGCCGCGACAGACAATAGAATCCAACCACCGAGAGCCGGTGGGGATCCATTCTTTAACCTCTGTAGGATTTGCTTCCTTCAGATTATGAGCGACTTCCACACCCGAAGTTTTGTTGATTAGGGTTCGCAGACCATCAATTGAAATCTTGCCTGCCTTTGACTTACTTTTTGCCATTTAATATTTCTCCATATTTGTGTTCTGCTTCGATCAGGAAGTCTTGGTGAAGCCTGGTTAGAGCTTCGCTCATTTCATGCACTTGACGACGAAGCTCTAGCATATAAAGTAACATCAACACTAGAGCTATCGTCGTCAGCATCACCTACTCCGCGCTATCGTCGTCGTCGGTTACTGCAGAGTCGTCATCATCCGCAGGGGCCGAGTCGTCGTCGTCGGCAGCGGAATCATCATCGTCTACAGTAGGACAGCCTGTGAAAGTCACAGCTGCAAAGCCCAGAATTAGGGCAAGAAGCGCAAATAGCGCCATTCGGTTATTTCGAGCAATCATTTTTTATACCTTTCTAAATTCTTGTTCTGTTATGACCAAACATCCATCGTTGATCAATCTCTCATAGTGGGTATGATACCCTAGTTGACTCACGATGTCAACCACTATCTTCCTCATAATCTCAGACTTACCGGTGATGACACGAACAGGTAATTCGCTGTTATACACAAAAGAGTGTATCTTCTGATCTATCCCTTCGTGTCTCTCACCGTGTAAATCTAATGTTTCCATCAATCCAAAGTTAAAGTTCCTGCTTTGGTCTTAACAGAGAGATCAAAGCCACCGACTAGACTATCTGGTGAATCATGATTATACAAATCCCCAGCGCGGACTCGCACCGCAGTTGAGATATCACACCGGCCGCGCTTATAGTCATACTGAGTAGTCGAATACTCTAGAGAATACTCTCCCTCATCGATGGTTTCCGCAAGCTTCTCGGTGAGATACTCTCTAAACCAACCCTCACGATCGTAGTCATCTAGAAGCCCTTCGAAGCGCATATAGCTAAGGATATCGTTTCCTTCCGAAACTTCTCCCCACGCAGCGTACACAGGAACTCCAGAGGCCAATAGGCCTGCCAACAATTCTGCTGTTGCAGTCTCAGCAACGCTTTCCTCTACGTGTGATTCGTTGATGTGCCATACATCACAACCCTCAGTACAGCTCAACGTTAGATAATCGTTATCGCTAACATTTAATTCCTTCAATCTCTCAATAATCTTACTCACCTTAAACTCCATTTCATATAATAATTTGAGGCCCCTGTAGCCCGGGCCTCCCTGCGGCTGTCGGAGTTAACCCGAGTTCTTGGTCTCTTGGACCTCGACTCGGAGTTCCTGCGCTAGCGTCTTCACATCCTGCATTGCCTTGCGAACACGAGTTCCAGCGGCATTGTTTCCATTGCCGAAGAACTTGTCATGGTCGTCCCGAGTCTCCTCAAGAATGGTAATCAGTTGTTCCAAACGATTAGTTTCAGTAGTCATAACTCTTCCTTTCTATATGAGGCACCTGATTACCCTGTGCCTCCCTGTGGGGGGGATGTTTGCCCAGCTTGGCCTGGGTTGCGAGAATCTGCCTTTCAAGATATTCTATCATTCTATGATAGGAGTTTATCTCTATTAGTAGAAGCTCCCGATCTCGCATACTATCCATTTTTATAGAGAGCCAAGTTCCGCAAAAGCATTATCAACAGCGTTGGCGTTGCCATCCTTGTTGCCATACTTTGTAGTCTCGCTACTCACAGACTCCGGGTCCTCGACCTGAGAGTTGACAAAATTGTCAAGAGTAGCTTGAACATCGGCCGTAGTCTTCCGTTCAAAGAGACCCGAGAACTCCGGAATGCTGTCAAGCAGTTCCGCACACTTCTCCGAAGTCATATCCTCACATAGCGAGGAGGAACGGCGGCGAGGGACAAGCTTCGTTTGCGGGAAGCTGGCGCCCGGAGGCTTGCCATAAGTCATCGTCAGATCCGTTCCGGTCTCGGCGTCAGTGATATCACCGTACTCGGGATTGAGCACAAGCGTCAGAAGGTTCTCATAGGCAGTCTTGCCGTAACCCCAGATGCGTACACCCTTCTCTTCTTCGCCTCGAACCATTACGGGGCTGAAGAATCTCTGTCGCACGAATAGGCTCTTTGCCATCTTCTTGCTGTGATCGTCGTTGTTGTCGACACCTTCGCGCCACAACTGCGAAGCGAATTCACATACCGGACAATCATCCCCGAAGTTACGCTTCGGGCATAGGAATCCCCCCTTCTCAAGGTTGTAGTGGAACCACATCTCCTTGAAGGGATCTCCGTCCGCAGTCGGAACGATCCGAATATCCTGGTCGCCGTCTTCCGGTCGCCAGAAAGTGTCATTTGAGGAGTTTCCTCCTCCACGTAGTGACGCGAGCTTCTCCCGCATCTTGTCTAAATTGATACCCATTTTTATCTCCTTATAGTTGGGTTAAAGTACGATCAGCCAATATCCTGATCGTCTAGTAGATCACCATATGATTGTACCATAGATGAATGTTTAATGCAATAGCAATATTTTTGTTCGTAACTGGTTTCGAAGACTCCGTAAGAGACGTTAAGACCATCTTTGATCTTAGATTTAACAAATCTATTAATCTTTCTGAAAAGTGTTCCATCGTTCTTCAAGTCATCACTCCCGATACCATAGTAGTATACCACGTCTCTCGGGGATGTCAAGTCATAAAACCAGTTTTCTTTTTCCTTCTCTTCCTCGCTGGCCATCATCACCACACCGACGGTTGCGATCCTTGCAATCTCGTTCGGGGTAATGAAATTACCGATTACGGGTTCCGAGTTTTCGAAAACATTAATCATGTGAATAGTATTCACAATTGCCTGATTGAGAGTATCGTAGTATCCGATAATCGACACATCACCAATACTCTTTTCGATGGAAAGATTGTCAATCAGATAAACCCTCTCGATAGCTCCGGAGCGTGCATACTCTTGCAGTACGTTGCGCACGATGCGCTCCTGGGTTTTCTGTGTTTCACTCATCAGAGATAGATCAGGCTGAATGTATACCACCTTCAGAGTGTTATTCTGAAGTTGTCCCATCAATTGCAGAACTCCACCAGAAATCTGGCCTGCCCCAGAAACCACCAGGAGGACCTCTTCCCCCTTGAACTTCAGCTTCGTCTTAAGATTGGGAAAGTTTGCATCGTACTCCTCGTGACTATTTCTTTTCTTTATAGTAATGTCTGCACTTTTGACCGTGTCGATACCATAGGTTTCGTATTGCGGGAACTTTGAGAAAGCTTTCGCAATATTGCAACCTGCCTTTCCAAGACCCACAACAATCATTCCTTGACCCACTCCAGGATGTGGCCCATTTCAAAGCCACCTCGACGTACGTATTTAGACATGCGGGCGGCGCTGATCTCAGTCTCCGTAATGTTCATTCGCTTACAGACAAAATGCAAGATTTCTAAAATGTCCGCAGCTTCCTCCGCACAAGGGTCCTCAACAAACTCCATTACCTCCTCGCGCAACTTCTTCAGAGCATAATCTCTCAGGAGTGCCGGGTCGCGGGTCTGGGTCACAGAATATTCCTTTCCGCCGTCTTCAATGATTTCCGGAATACGGTCACGTACTAGTTTGTCATAAATCTTACTCATAGTTTCAACTCTCTCATATCTCCCAGGCTCCTGCCTGCTGAGACATTAACCTTGAACGCATTGTAGCGTGTCTGCTTGAACGTGTCAAGCAAATTTATCAGCTCATATCGATCCTCGTCGGCAAGGTCGATGTATACAGCGTCGTGAATCAAAAATGCGATATGGCTCTTTTTCCCCTTCAAAAGCTCATAGACTTTGTAAGCCTGCTCGTGCACCATGTCGATCGTGGTGCTCTGCACGATGTAATTTAGCGCATGATGCGCATCCACATTCTCCATTATTCTATCATAATCGGTCTTGATTTTAAAGCCGTCCCAATACTTATTTCGCACTAATTCCTTGTTGTAAAGTTGCTCTAACTGCTTGTTTTTCTTGCTGGAATACAACCACGCAAAAGTCTTTTCCTTGGCTTGCTCTCGCGAAAGCTCATTGCCGAACACATGCTCCACATTCCAATCGTGGATGTCATTTTCTGGCTGTTCTTGTCCCGATAGTGCCAAAAGCGTCCTCAACTCAGCAGCGTTGAAATCCAGTTCCACAAGCCAGTCGTTGCTGGGCTTAACACAGGATCGAAAGCCCTTGCTCATCGTTAGGATCGGAAAACTGTTGGGGTTTGCGGCGAGTCGTCCGGTTACGGTTCCCCACGGGTTGTAGTCGCATGTGTGCTTCACCGTCTGTAGTGTGCGATGGAAGTTCTTCCCACGGACCGAACTCAGCAGGTGCTTGATCGGCCCGATATCAACATTCAGGCGCCTTGAACGTATGTCCGAGAGCATCTCCAGAAGGTTGTGCATGAACTCATAATTCTTTGGCCTCTCCGAATTCCTCAAAACGTGCTTTGTAATCTGATTTTTGGCTTCGAGGTACTGGTATAGGAAATATTCAGGTACAAGGTCATAGAAGCAGTTCTCATCCAGTGAGACATGAGATGTCCTAAAGGCCTTGAGACACGATTTAAGAGTTTTCTTGATTCTCTCCCAATCCTCTTTCATATCCTCCGGGCAAACGTCTGTAACGGTCGCTCCGTGGCTGTAGATGCGTGCTATCTCGTATGCTTTGCCGCGAAGGTGCGGGGAGTAGTCCCAAGTGCTTCCCTCTTCCGGCAGAGAGCGGCCCGGGTAGATCATATTATTGGCGTAGTAGCCGACACAATCTGCTTTTGTGTCTAGAACCTGAAACAGCAAGAAGCCTCCTAGTATAGTTGCTGGGCTATTGAACCCACTGTAGCTATCTTACCAGACCGTACGCGGTTGTCAAGGTCTATTAGCACATCTGGGTTTAGGAAGAGATAATCAAAGTCGTAAATATAGTCTCTGTAAATTAGGTTTATATACTTAAGGGCATTTTGTAGTCCATCAAGTTCTTTATCTGGTCTAATAGCATATACATTAGACAACTCTCGTTTTAATTTATCTGTGACTTGTACTGGATCCCCTGCTTCGAGAGATCTTAATGAGACATACAGGTCAATGAGAACTTTATCCGATAGCGCATCAGCTGCGTTTACAAAGGTAGGGTTCCTGAGCCTATTCTCTACTGTGTATTTGTCACAATCTGGCTTATACTCTCTGACTTGATACAGAGGGTTTCTTTCGACATAAGTAGAATATGCATTTAGAGTTAGTTGTTTAATCACATCAATATCAGAGGAATATACTTGATCATAGTATACCTCAAAGAAGCTTTCCTTTGTTACAATACTGTTTGTCTCTTCATCTATGTAACTCTCAATATAAGATAGACATGCATCGGAAAACAAATCAGCAGTTAAGACCCAAGGCATGTTTTTATTAACAATAAAGCCGAACTTTTTGGCTGCTTTGGTATAAAAGTCAAAGTTCGGATCATTGATCCAATTATCGTATTTGTACTCATCATTCTCCGGAGGACCCAAGTCAATACCTATTGACAGTCCAGAATTGAAAGAGTTGGCAATACCAGTGAGAAGATAGTTTGTTTTGGTTACTGGTATAGAAGAGGCCACCATCTTCATATAGGCAAACCAGAGTTTAACAAAGGATTCAAAGTCAGTTATTTGATTTTCTTGCTCCAGTGACAGGCTTCCAAGAAATGAATCATAAAGTTGTTGGCCAAACTGATTGTAAGATGCTGTGGGATCATTGAAAGATTGATAGGCTTTCATATCGTATATCTTATTGTTTGTATCTTGTGTCTTAAGAACTCCCAAGATCGTTGCATTCCGCATGTGAGCAGCAAAGTCCTCGAAAGCCTCCGTTACAAAGTTCAAAGCCAAAAGATTGGGGCGGCCGACAGTAGTAATGGCCGTAAGGTTCTCATACTTCGGAATGATGCTGTTCTGTAGTCTATCCACTCGACCATAGTACTGCTTGTCATACCAGGTGTCAAGGGGAATCTTTGTGTCAACAGGGTAGATGGCCTCTTTATACATTACTCTCTGGAAGTAAAGCGCAAAAGAAGATAGTCCGTTATTACCGGATGGGTTTTGTAAATCAAATGGTGTATAGTTGAAAGTAGTCATTATTAATTACGTCGAGTCTGACCAGTCGAGCTTACATTAGACCCGGCGGTAATTCCTCCAGTCCTATCCTCCGAGGCTCCTCGCCTGATCGTTGAGCGTCCCATGCCACCTGTGCCGGCCCCTGGAGCGACGACGACGTCCTGAGTTGTGACCAGATCATCGACGGTCGGCGCGGGAGCAGTTGGAACCGGCGTCTCTGGGGGGTCTCTGGGGCCCCACTGATGGGGCTCAACTTCCGGATCCACACCTTCAAGTGGCAATGCAAATACTTGACGACTCGGCTGCAGCTTGTTACCTGCAAATTCGATCCCCTCATGAAGGGCCCGAATAGATACATTGAAGTTGCTGGGGGTTACAGTAGATTCTACCTTTGTTACCATGTAATATCCATGGAGCCCTAGGTAATCTAAATAAGTGCGGTCTGCCCCCAACAGAGAGGGATTAATGTAGATATACATACCATTCTTATATAGGGTATTACCTACCAATTCGATATTAGCAGAGTAAAGCTCACGCAATTGTTCTGCTCCGAGGGCGCCTTCCTTTTGAATTCTGGACTCTCTCAAGTAAGGCTGGTCTTCTCTTTGAAAATTGATCTGCTTAACAAGACCGCACGACGAACCCAAATAGTGATGATATATGCCGCGGCGCAGATCGGGCTGAAAGAGGCCCCTCAGGTTTTTAGGGTTGGAATCTGTAGGATACAGCAGCAGCCCAAGTTCGGTTTGGGTCGGATCTAGATTGCAAGATACAGAAGCCTTAGCTTTCGCAATTGCTTCCGATGTCGTCGACTTTTTTGGGCTGAAGTTTGAAATCTTCGCCTCTTGTTTGGCAAGGGTTAGAGGTTGTGCATCAAATCTTTGTTGAAAATTAAACTCTTTCCCGAAACATTTCGATGACAGAGCATTTGTGATCAACTCCTTGCAGACGTCTTTTACAAAATATAGAAAGAAATAGTTATTCTTATTCTTTTTAACAACATTGTTTTTAAACCACAACTGGAATGCATCCAAAGAGATGGGTATATCCCCGATATTCATCGTCCTATAGACTCCGTTCACCTCGGGATAGTGAGTGGGGGTTTCCTTTGTAGCAGCATCAAGAAATATAACATCTCTTAAATCATATCCACAGTTTATAAGCTCTTCAAGGTTTTCTACCCTGAATGCCCGGAGTGGGTCTATCATTTCTACGTCTGACATGAAAAAATTGAAATTCAATGGTTTAACACCATCGGCTGCATTCTTTTTATTGTTTTCCTTTATCTCTTCCAATACAGTATCAAATAAATCTCCTAAGTAAAAGAATGGAATATTAATTGTTGATTGATCTGTCAACTGATCGAAGGTTTTGGTTGCTATATTAGAGTAGGCCTCGGATGTGGCAGAACCTTTCGCTGCCATGTTTTTATTTAATGCATCAAGCATCTCTTGGTTAATCTTAGGAACTGCCGCAAATTCAAATGTAGCCGGGAGTTCGGGGTCTGCTTTTCTCTTAATGCGTGCAAGGCGTTCTGCGAGATCTAGATCTTTATATGGAGTCAGCGTCAGTTCACTTGGGTTTAGAGAGATGTTGTACACCTTCTTGGAGCTATAGATCTTTCTTAATAGTTTTCTATACTTTACATTTCTTTGGATATTTTTGAGTTCTTTTATCTCCTCAAGAGCCTTCTTCTTTTTTTCCTTGTCGCTCGCGGACAAGCTTCGGCGGTCTTCGCGTTCCTCTATATCCTCGATTTTATCTTTTTCACGCTTGATATCTTCGTCAATAGAACCGCTAGATTCATCAAAGATATTGGCTGTTTTGCCGGATAAAAGGCCCGCGAGACTAGCCTGATATTTCACGGTCAACTCTAGACTTCCGTTCTGGTTGAAATTAATTTGATGTTGCGTCATCTGTAGGAACAGGGACACTCTAGAATCATTAATCGCCCTAATCAAGGACAGAGCTTTTTTATCATCCCTGACAAGTTCCAATATTGTATTGTAGTCCGGGGTAGCCCAGCCAGCACAAATCTTAACACGATAGTTTTTTCCTTCATAGTCCTTGTGGATCTGAGTTCGTAGAAGGTCGTCTGAGCAGGGCTTTTCTTCCGGGGCCTTATTCCCGCTCTTTTTATTTTGAAGCTTTTTAACCGCAGGGGAGTTGATAATCAAATCCAAAAAGTTTGGCGCTGCCTGTCCTGCGGATCGGGCGCCATTAAAAAAGTCGTTAACCGACTGAAAATACATTACTAAGGTGGCACTGATGTTGTTGTCAACCTCTGCTGGCTGAACGCCATCTAGAGACCAAGTAAAAGATTTAATACCCGCGCCCGGGGCTCGGCCGGTGCCTCCCGACAGTATGCTTGAGATATCATCTTTGCTTATAAAGTTTGGGATCTCCAAGTCTCGTACTACTGCGCGTTTGGTCTTCGGGTCTACTAATATATTTCCTAGCTTATCGTACTCTAGTCTTGAAATCTTTAGATAAGGAACCAAAAGACCGTATACGTCTGGGCAAATATTCAGAAACGACTCCACGACGCCGGCTCTGCTACCGTGTTCAATTGTATTAATGATGTTTCCCGGATCTCCGTTGGTACTAACAGCAATTATGTTCTCATAGTCTCTCGCATACAGACCGTCTGCCTCCCTATTATCAACTAGTTTTGAAATATTCTCCAGCAAAAAGCACTGAAAGTCGAATGGGGTGAGTTTTGGCGGGGACGTCTCGAAGTCGCGAACTGATTGGCGAGCCGACTCTATAGAGCGTGTAGAGACTTCACTATCGGATTCAGAATCTCGCGATGTGGCGTCCCCGAAGAATGCTAGTATGTCCTGCAGCTGTTGATTACGAATCACGTCGTTGCGTTGTCGGTCTGTTGTAGCATTGAATAGGGAATTTAAGTCTTTTCCTCTTTCTCTCCAAATTTGGTCCAACAAAGAGTCCAACTGATTAAAGGAAGGACTCTGGCCGGCGACGATTGGATCCAAAAAGCTTTTTAAAGCCGCCCCGTCGGATGAACCATTACCGACATTAAAGTAGTACACGTCCTCTTGGCGGCCCCCGATGACCGACTTTTTTATTTCTTCTATTGAAGAGTTTGCATTCAAATTGGTTACGGCTACTGTCTTGGCCTGGACCTGTGTGCGGTTTCTCGAAAGTTGCGATCGTAGGAGACTGACTCCCGAAGAAGAACTTGGGAGTGAGCCTTGTGTATTCTGGACCATTGAATCCAAAGTTGTTAGGAGTCCCCGAGCTAAACCGATATGGGCATCCCCCGCTCCGGCGGCACCTTTGTTTAGATAAGAGCCTTTGTCTACAAAATACTGCACTAGTGCATATTGTAAAAAGATGGCTTTCTTCTGTACTTGCAGGCCTGCAGTGGCGCCATAGTCTAAACGACTAGGAAAACCGCCGGGAAGGCCCGGGGCGGCATCATAAGTTATGTTATATTGTTTCCTATTAAAGAATTCTTTGACTCTGTCAGCGGCAGTCGGGGGAAGCTTCGCATCATCTATTCGAAAGTCTTTAAAATACTCTGGGTCTACACCCAGCATTAGTCCTATTTTTTTATATTTTGTTTTGTTATCTATGAACTTAGTAACTTCCATGAGCTCCTTCGCCTGATCGAAGTCGGTGATAGGCCCCCCGGGACGATCCCGCGTAACGTTCGCAATGGAATCTCTGTGCTCCTCTACATAGCTATCTTCAAACAACTGCAACGCTTCCTCGAACGCCGCGGCCGCCCGATATTGTTTAATGAGTTCCAGAGCCAGCTTTTCAAGTTCTTTATCTACTGCCAATACAGCCATAACAGCCCCTACCTATCGTAATATCTCAGAACGTCCTGGAGCGGCAGCGGAATGTAGATTAGGTCTCCAACATTCAAATCTGCCTCAGTCGGCTTCTGGTTGAATAGGGCGATTACCCACCAATACTGTGCGGAACTGTAGTATTGTATCGAGAGTTTAAAGAACCGGTCGCCGGTTTTCCATATATGTCGGACTCTCGTAAGATCCTTGATCTCGTCGACACTAGGATAGTCTATCTGAGGGGTAGCATAGTAGCGAATGGAATTCACATTTCTATCCTCTAGCGTATTCTCATATAACTGGTTTTTGTCCGTTAGAATCAGAGTTCTTCTTCTATCGTATCTAGTTGGCATCAGGAGCCCTCCAGGACGAGGGCCTGATTGGCAACGAAGTTATCCGGAGCGGCCAATATTTCTAGATCACCAGCTTCCGTTCTCCGACCAACAACGTCCGACTCTATATCGACCATGGAAGCGTTTGGATACTGATACGATAAATTATCTTTTCCACCAAAGACTTTACCTTTCTGTCCGTTGGGCCCCCAGCCAGGAAGATGAGTGTGCAAGACGTTAAAAGTGAAGGAAATACTAACTTTTTTGGGAATATATGAGTTAGATTTTGAAGTTATGCGATAGTTTTCAATAGTAGCGTTGTCGGATGGAGTGTGGCCTGGGAAGGCATCCCCGACATCTACTGTTGGCCTTTTGTTGACGTTGGTAACCCCACCCTCTGGCGAGCGGGCGCCGCCTTGAATATTTGAATCAGGAGTTCTGCCGGCGTTCAAATCTTCAAAGACACTCTCGCCCTTGATAATAAAGCCACCCTCATTCATATCGGGGCTATAGTTTAGACCCCCATTCATATATCCATAAAGATATCCCGACTGGGCTGAGTTGTTTATTAGGTTAGTCCACCTAATCCCTAAAAGTGGGGCAGCCTTAAGAGTGTTCTGGACTGAGCGAGAACCCTCACCATAAAGCGGGTACTGGTACTCTATCAGTTTGTTGATATTCACTAAGTTTCCTGCTGCGTCATTAATGCTGTCCGAAACGATATCAAATCCTAGTGAGATTGTTCTCTGTGTGTTCTCGAAGGTGGGCAAAGGATCCATACGACCGTACACAGTCTCTTGATTCCAGTTTGCATTATATTGATCTGAGAACTCCGTCACCCACCCTTCAAAAGAGACAACATCGTTCGTAGGCAAATGCTTAATGAAAAGGGTAAAGAAAGGATCGGTCCTTAGTGATGGTGAATAGGGCATCTATTTTCCTCTTTAGCCGTTCGTGAACGGACTGAAAGCATTTCTCCCTGCTGTTGAATTTATTGCTTTCACCACAATCTCGTCAACCTTCTCTTGACCGATGTATACAGCAATTTTCTGAGATCCGCCTTCAGTATTATCTAGTTTGCTGATTAACTTTGTTATGGCATTTGTAAGTTGCTCTGTTTTAGGAGCAGTCGTGACCCTGGTGCCGACAGGCATCTCAACCATTTCCGGACCTCTCTCGCCTACCATAGCCATTGAAGTGCCCTGGACCACACCACCATCAGCAAACCCTGCCATGGCAGAAGATTGTGCAGTAGTGCCGATTCCAGACGCTACTGCTATTCCGCCGCCGATGGCGCCGATTCCCGCCAAAAGAGCCAAAGATGCTCCTCCGGTAAATGGCGCTGCAATTATAGCGGCGAGGGGTGCTAGCTTCATAAATAAAGCAGCCACGCCGGCTATAGCAAGTCCGGTTCTTACAAATTTGGCTAATCCATTATCAGCATCTCCGAGAAATTTAGCTAGGGCCCCAATCCCCTCGATCATAGGAACAATAATATTATCGATCAAGGGTTTACCATCTGCCAATAACTGCCTAAAGGCATTCGTCAGTTGTTCCATGGCGCTCTGAGCTTTTTGAGCGGTTTCTGCCAACTCTTCTTGGTTCATTCTCTGTATTTCTAAATCTTCATTTGATTTGCCGAGAAGTTCTTTGGTCTTACTTACCGAAAGACCGAGTGCTGACGCAAAGGCTTCCAGTTCCGCGCCGGATAGATCTTCGACCGACACCCCAGCTTGATCAAACCCATCGCGAAGCATCTTGATACCTTCTATTGGATCCTCGTAAGAAGCATTTAGCATATCAATAGAGTTTAAGAATGGCCCACCTAGAATAGCGTTGAGACGGCCGACAGACTGTGCCGCGGAGTCGAATGTTTTAAACTTTTCAGTTACTTCGATTAAGGTTCCCAGGTCTGCCCCGAGAGCCTTCGCAGCAACTGATAGCTCTTCGAACACCTCTTGGCCATCTTCTCCAAAACGGACGATAAAGTCTTTATTGGCTTCAAACTGCGCGCCTAGAGTTTCTATATCAACGCCTAATGACTTGGCAGTGGATGCTAGGTCCCTCAAGAGAACCTGAGACTCATCGGCCGACATGCCCATTGCTTGAGTGGCGGTCTGCATGATTTTAGCTTGTGTATTAAAACTCATACCAATCTTGTTGAGAAGTGTGGTATTAGCCGCCAAGGTCTTTTGCTGGTCTTCGCTAGCGTACGTAAAGTCTGTATACTCATTCTTAAGACGAGCAACGGAATCTGCGCTTTCTTGCAGGGTAACTCCCGCTTGCAAGTTGGATAACGCTACATCACGAATAACCTCATTGAACTCGTCGCCGGCGCCGGTTTGGGCTCTAAACTTTGCAAGCATTTCGTCTTGTTGAATGCCAAACTTGACAAATATATCGGTAGCCTTCGCGCCGGCTGCAGCCAATTGGCCCAGAGCATATTTGCCGATGAGGCCGGATTTCGCAAATTTGGTAAGACTGAGGTCTCCTTGGGACCACCCCTTTGCCATCTTACCTAGAGAAGTCTCGAGGCTGAAAAAACCCTGGGTTAATTTCTCTAGAGAATCTTTAGTCCTTGTGGAAACCTTTTCGTTTTCCTCGTAGGCTTTGTTCTGTGCATCGAGCGCAGCGGTCTGTCTCTTAATGGCATCAGTGGCGAGCTCTTGCTCTTCTCTAAGTTTTGCCAAATTTTCCGTGGCAGCCTTATACTCGGACTTGCCGCGCTCCATCTCCGAGCGCTCTTCTTTAAGAAGATCTATTTTCTTAGCAAGCGAGGAATTTCGTTCTTCCTCAGCTTCAAGGAGCCTTTTTGCGTCCTCTATTTTTAATTTAAGTTCGTCTAATGTAGCCATTTAAAACTCCTAGTTTTTGAATGGCCACCTTAGGCCCGTCTCTAATTCAAAATTCTTAACAGCAGTTGATAAAGTGTATTTAGAGTCCATCGTCTTTGGATCATTAAGTCCGTGCTTAATGTATGAGTCCATATATCTCTTTTCACCCTTGAGTGCTTTCATAAAAGAATCCACTTGTGTTGAAGTTCCCGTGATACTCATTGGCACATCAAACCCCATAAAGTAAAGATCGAGCATCATATCCCGAACCTTGTTGGAAAAAGCTGTGTAGTAGGCTTCGTTCAAAGGCTTGCCCACCTGATTAAGATCTATTACTTGTTTTACTATATCGCTCATGTTAAAGGCCTCTGTTTAAATATA
>TARA_R110002012_G_scaffold29051_1_pt1 | contig 13604 bp, 12 predicted proteins | sample TARA_R110002012 | Tara Oceans TARA_R110002012 (sample SAMEA4396515) | marine metagenome | biome: Westerlies Biome; feature: [DCM] deep chlorophyll maximum layer (ENVO:01000326); material: water (ENVO:00002006), including particulate matter (ENVO:01000060) such as... | depth 40 m
AAAGCAGGCTTTGAAGGTCGAAGTATTCTTGACCCGGAAGCAAACGTAGGGGTAGCAAGTTACCTCTATTACAACATGGACAGCAACCCCAGATGGGGTGGCGCTAGTCATTGGTATCCCTCACGTAGATGTTGGGGAGGAAAGTAGAACAATGGAAATAGATAACAACAAACCGTTATGCGAATACATACCGGATGAGATACACAAAATGTTTGGTGACCCTGATCTCCCGCAACACCAGTTGCTTGAGTCATTGTGGTTAACATGCAATGAGTTGGCAGTAGGTGCGTCAGTAAACGTGGCAGCAATATCTTTTATTGCTCAAGAAACAGGGCTTGAAGATGCTTTGACAACACACATGCACGAAAATGTGTTTAGTCACCCAAGCATGCAAGAGCCTGAACCTGAACCACCTAGTCCACCTAAGTTGCACATTGTAGGCGATGCTAAGGATGACTAATGCGCAAGCGTACACATGGGATGACGTTACCTGAGAAGGTAGATTTCTGGTTAGATCCTGTTAATGAATGGTCAGAATGGGAAGACGACTGTCTTATTTGGTTAGGTAAACTTGCGTGGAATGGATACGGGTGTGTTAGCCACACACATGAACACGGCAGAAAGCATCACATCCTGTCACGCCTTGTATGTATTGTTAAGAATGGTGAACCGCCAGTAAATAAAGACAACGCTGAACACACATGTGGTAAGCGTGCTTGCATAAACCCTAAGCATTTGTATTGGGGTTCGACTAAAGATAACAACAGAGAATCACGTAGGAATCTTAGGCAGGCAGAAGAATTACAAGAGTTAAATGAAGACATTGAGTATATGCACGCAAGGATTATACAGTTGGAACATGAGAAAAGTTTTCATCTGAGACAGAAAGGTTGGCATAGATGAGCAATGTTTATAAGTATGAAGAACAAACGCTTACGAGAAACGAACTGTTACATATTCGTAACATAGATGCAAAGAAGTTACGAAGTAAGAAGGTAATCGTAAACGAATCTTCATTTCGCAAAAGATTAAAATGAGTAGACTAGTAAGTACTAAGTATCTTTTTAGTGTAACTAAAAAGGTACTAAGTAAGGGAGGTAGTAATGAACTTAGATTACCCGTTGCATATAGATGCAGAAGGTAGATGGGTACACACTTGGGTTAGACAATCGTCTATCAAAACAGCAGACATGTGCATGGAGAAATGGCGCACAGATATTTTCAATGTTGTAAGCGAACCGTTGAAAGATGCTAGTGAGTTAGGTACTGCATGTCATGCTGCTGTTGAAGATCTGTTAAACGCACGCATAGACAATCAAGGTGAGATGTCTTTGTCAGATATGTTGACTGCATTTGAACACTATTGGTTTGATGTTGTCGATGACATAACAGTATGGAATAAATTTACTGCTGCATCTGGGTACGAAGCAGGGTTATCCAAACTTAAAAACTGGCATGAAGAAATCTACCCGCACTTAAACCCTGTTCAAGTAGAACACACGTTTAATGTACCTCTAATAGAGGATGAGTTTAGAGTTGTCAGACTCACAGGTACTGTGGATCTGATTGAAAAAGATCGCTGTTGGGATTGGAAATTTCCCAGCAGAGACTATACGAAACAGGCATGGGAGTTCCATAGATGGGATGTGCAATCTATTGCATATGCTTTCGCTACTGGTATCCCTGACTTTTCGTATGCGGTGATGCACCCTAAAGGTGCTAGCCGAATGGACCTTGTGCGTAACGAAGAACATTTTTCTTGGTTGCGTCAGAAGGTTTTGGCATTATGCAAACTAATCGAAAGCAATCATCGTGGTCCTTACCCGTTGAATGATAACGGTTGGTGGTGTAGTGACAAGTGGTGCGAAAATTTCGCACGGTGTAAAGGTGCAACGATAGGAGGCACATAGTTATGGCATTTAAGCCTATGGCTCCACATGAAAGAGCCAGTATAGAAGCGCAGGTTTGTCTTAAGGGAGGCGTGGAACTTGCGTGCGCAGAATTAGCAACCAACCCTGATGGGGTGGCTGTTACTAGCGCAATAGAAAACGCAAAGGCTTTGGCTGATGCGTTGTCAGACCTCAAGACAATTCTTGCAGGTACAGAAATAGCAATAGCGCCTACGAATGACCCAGTAGCAGTAGTTACTGGAGCGTTTGAAGGTACAACACAAGTAAACACAACTGCATCTGGTGTTAGCCAGTATGTAGATGATGCTGATTACGCTGAGATACACAAATTGTTTCTCGCTGAAAGTGCATCAGGTGTTAAGTATGGGTCTAAAGACAGCATGCTTTTAGACAACTCTGACATCAGACAAATGTTCCAAGATGGAGCGCGTAATTATCCTGATGACTACTGGGCAGAGAAACTCAGAGGTCAGCCAATCAAACAAACCAAGAATGGTAAGTGCGCATTGGGTGATTTCAAAATCAAGAAAGGTGTGAGCATCAATTCTGATGGCATGCCTATTCTTACCAGCGGTGAAGGCAACCACCCTCTTGCTAACAAAAGTGGGTACTTTGCCGGACTTGTTAAACATTCCTCATTCAATTGGGGCGACAAGGATAAACTCTTTGCCTAATGAAATAAGTCTTGAGGATGCGCAAGCACTCATAGCAGGGGCGGGAGCAACTACGGCTCCCGTTCCTGCGCCACCCTCGGAGCCTCCAGCAGAAATAGAGGGGATATCATCTGCTGATCTGCAAAGATTATTCACACCTAAAAAAGAACAGGTGCGTCGTATGCGACACGACCTGCAAGTAGGTAACGAATGGTCATTTGGAGTTCGTGCGTTTGATGATGCCACATTAGGTGGTGCAAGAGGCGGTCAACTTGTGACCGTCATAGGTCGATCACACACAGGTAAAACTTTACTTGCGTTAAACATGGTGGCACGTAACCGTAACCATAGAACTTTATGGGTAAGCCCTGACGAAACAGAAACAATGTTTTGGGGTAGGTACGCAGCCATCAGGTTAGACACAGACCAGAAAGAATGGATCAACAAACTGATCCGTGAAGATCCAAAAGCATGGGAACGAGTAGAAGAAATAATGCGGAACGACAAGCATCTGCATTTTGAATCTACTGGTATGACAGTTGACGATCTAGATAAAGCAATGCGTATCGCATCCGTAGAACTATGGGATGGGCAAAGACCAGACGTAATCGTGTACGACTACCTTGAATTAATAAGAGGTGGAGGGGCAGGAGATGCGGCAAGTGTGCAAGCCAAGATCGAATCCTTTAAACAACTAGTCTCTGACTGGCGTGTTGTAGGCGTAATGCTGCACCAGTCTGGGCGTGGTTCAGGTAATCGTGGTAAAGCAGGTGGCATAGAAGCAGGGCGTTACGCATCTACAAGTGAAAGCCATTTCTTGATAGAGACATGGCGTAGATGGGATGACACTAACCTTGATGATGAGGTTCGTCATCATTACGAAGACGAAATTAGCGTAGGCTTATGGAAGAACAAATCAGGGGACGGCGAAAAAGCAGAAACTAACCTAAGAATAGGATCAAGCGGACGCTTGTTAGAACCCGGAATTGTGTGGGAGCAGATGAATTTCGATGAGTGATAAATACGATTGGTTAATGAACACATTTGGTTTGTTGTTCAGAGGTTTCATGTCAGCACATGGAACAGATGAAGGTGGATGCAAGTGGACGATAGTAAATCGCACAACGATTGAACGCCACATATCAGGTGAAGAAATGATTGGCATTTACCCAATGGTTTACAACCCTGAAGATACAACAGCGGAATTTAACTGGGAAGAAACTGAAGATAATAATCGTTATTATCCAGACATGCAGCCAGACTTATGGCATTGCAAGTGGGGTGCTATAGACATAGACGAAGGAGATGACTCACTAGTCTTAGCAAAGAATGTGAGTGTGGTCTTGTCAGCATTAAACATTCCTAGTTGGGTGGAACTATCCAGAAGTAAAGGATGTCACGTATGGATTTTCAATCAAGAATGGATGCGTGCATCTGTTATGCGTCGAGCAATGAAAGGCGCATTGCAAATCTTAGACATACCTTACGATGCTGTTTACCCTAAACAAGATTCACTGATGGGACCGCCCGGAAATTATATGCGTATACCTTACGGTGGTGAAAGACCAGAAGGCAGGCAAGAAGTCTTTGACTCTGACGGTGAACGGTTAACACTCGAAAGGTTTGTTGAACAAGCAGACAATAATCGTGCAACAGCAGAAGCAATAGAACATGCTGCAACCCTGTATAAAGAACCACAACCAGTGGTTCCAGACTTGCCACCTAAACGAGACTACAACAAAGAACCATTAATGAACCCTGATGGGTCACGCTTACGTGGACTGTCATCACAAATGTTTAACGACGGACCAGTCCCGTACTATAAAGGGACAGGAGCAGGCAAAGGACGGCACGGATTTCTTAACAGATTTGCACGATCTATGTTTGAATCCGGTTATAACCACGCTGATGTCGTATCATGGACTAAAGATTTAGACTCAAGGTTAGGACAGTGGTGGGATGACGGACCAAAATTCCAAGGCAGGAACGACTGCGAAAGACAAATCGAAAGACTTGTCCAAGAAGCAAGACAAAGAGCAGCCACATGAATACTCGTTTGTTGTTGAAGGTAGACCTAAACCTAAAGGCAGACCACGCATGTCACGCAAAGGAATGGTTTACACACCTAAAGAAACAATCATTGCTGAAGAAGCCTACGTTCATGCACTCGGAGATGACTGCCCTGTGTTTGAAGGACCAGTCGAAGTGGAGATGACGTTTTGCATAGATCAAACACTAGTAACAATCAAAGCACTACCCGAATGGGAGACGAAACTCAGAGGGGATCTGGACAACTACGTGAAAACGTGTCTCGATGGATGTCAAAGAGCGGGGATAATACCGAACGACAGGCTAGTCATGAGAATCCAAGCAGAGAAAACAACGTGATAACCGTAGATTTAGAATCTTGGGAATACGAATGGGCATCTCATGTAGGCGCAAGACGTTACATAGAGAACTGGGAACGTGGTGACGCAGCGCATTACGACAGGAATCGTATGCAAGACGATAGAACTGCACAGGTAGCAGCCTGTGTAGCAGAACTAGCAGTAGCAAAATGCACAAACAAATACTGGTCAGGTCATGTTTGGAAAGTAGACAAACACGACCAGTACAAACACATTGCTGACGTGGGTAAAAACATAGAAGTTAAACGCGTACGAACCAGCACTAGCGCAGCAGTTAGACGCAGACAAAACGGATTAGGTTTAGTCTTGTTTGTTGTGCGAGTTGTTGAACCAGAGTTGCGTTCAGCAGAAATACTAGGGTGGATAAGCCAAGACTTAGGTTGGGCTAAAGGTTCACCATCAGATTACGATCCTGAAAATACGAGAGTGATAAAGGAAGAATGTTTAAACTCACCGATGAACTACAATAGTGCGTATGGCGAAGAAGGAATTTCCGTTTGATCCTATTAAAGGTTTACGGGGAGTATCTCATACAGAAATTCGGGGAGCGCCCGATACCCTTATCCAAGCATTACAACAAGCAAGCCCGTTCAGCGAACCGCGCCTCTCGAAAGAGGAAAGCGCGGCTCGCCACGAGGTTGTTCTCGATGCGTTAGACACCCTTCAAGATTGGGAACTCTGGTTACTAAACGCAGTTCTATTTGAGCGCATGAGTTTGCGTCAAATACAATACGTAATGGGTATACCTAAAACCACAGTCGCACGCAAACGTGACAAGATCTTAAACAAGTTGAAAACTTATTTAGAAGAACACCCTGTGATTAAAGAATACTTAGCCTAATCTTGAAAATCTTCTAACGCGTCAGCAGATCTCATAATCAACTGGCTGATTGTAGAAAAAACGTGCGAGTGTACGGGGCTGTTGTCAAAGTCATTCAATAAACTTTCAGCAGCGAACGCCATTACGTGTTCGTACGGTAAAACAATCAACACACCTAAAGAATCTTCGTGCCATTTAGCGTGATTATTATCTTCTAACTCCATGAGATGCGAAGTGTCTCTCATATCTTCCATGATTTCAGTAGCAATGTAATCGTATTCGTCAGTAAAAACTGCAAACTTTTGATTAACCTGCTCCTCGTTCATGGTTACTTATCCTTTGCTACCTTGTCTTTAACAATAGTCTTAAGCACAGAAACGGCAGCAGCCAAACCTGCTATGCCCGCCCCTTTAGCCGACGACAAATCAGCAACAACGAATGTGCCTAGAAACGCTTGGGCGAATGTCCACCCCGCGCGCTCTAACATATCAATCATATTTTTCATACTGTCCACAATACCTTCCATGTGTTTTTGTCAATAATCTTATTGACTTTCATAGCATAATTTGATTTGAATTTTTTAACTGCATCCCCAGTTTTTCTTCCGTAAATTCCATCCACTTTCAAATCTGCTTTAACCAGATCGTTTAATCTGTTTTGCGCAAGAGAAACTAACTCACCCTTACTGCCCCTTTTAAGAACACGAGTGTTCAAATACGCATTACCTTTGTCTATGATGTAACGCTGAATAGCGCCCCAATCAATAGCAACATTGCTAGGACTATCAGCCACGTTCGCGCCTGAATAAATCCATTCAGTTAAATTTTTGCCGGGACACGTAGTAGTTGAGAAATCTTTGTGACACTTGAGCCATAAGTGATCCCCGTATTTTTTCCGAATTGCCCCGACAACGGTAAGAATAGATTCTTTACCAATAGCAGTTAAGCCCTTATCAGAATCACCTATGTAAGAAATAGAAATAGTTTTAGAGTTCCAACCTTTAGTAGCCGCACCTATTTTCCAGCCGCGACCTTCAAAAATTTCACCAGTTTCACCCGACACTAACCAGTTGTAACCAATAGCATCATACTTCCTAGTTCTCACATGGTACCTGTCATGTCCTCTCACACGGTCCCACGGCTCATGTGAGGGACCCGTGGTGTGGTGAATGACAATACCTACTACTTTTCTACGAAAATTCCTGAGAGGCTTACCAGAGTTAATCGCCCCCCAATTAGATCTTGAGATGTATTCCATACCCTAAGGATAGTTTGTCCCTAGCGTAACCTCGCTCCACGTAAAGATTTTTCTTGCCTAATCTCATCACGCATTTCATAACCACGACTAATCAATTCCATTTCTTGCTCATACTTAGTGTTAGTTCTAAGCCCAATACCAAACACAAAAGACATCCATGTAGACAACGTACGTTCTTGATATCGTTCCTCATCAGGAAACAATCTACGCAAATCAGTAAACGTAGGCATTAACTGAGCCATCGAATGCAACTCATAATCTCTCATAGCCCAATCGCCTTCTTCATTTTTTGCAGTAACATCAGCCAAACTTAACAAAGGCATAAGACCCGGAATTAAAGTGTAAGCCCTAGGAACAACTTCAAACCCACCATCAAAATTGTAATCCTTCCACAAATTTTGTTTTGCTTTCCACTCATAAGGAGCCTTAACCAAAGGAGTTAATTGAGTACCAAAAGTACCCAACGCTATTTGAATACGATCAACAACAGACGTATCATCTAACACCAACGTAGGATCAAGCAATTCTAACGGAGCCTTAAACGGCATATCAGGAAGAATAAACATATCCTCACCTTCGTACTTAAACGGCAACTGAATAGCACCCTGACGTTGCATCCAACGAGGATAAATATCAGGTGGACCTTCAGTCGTAGACTCAACTTCTTTCTTTAAACTCATGTAACGATTAAAGACTTGAGGTTTACGCGCAAACATTTCCATCATTAACGGCATGTTCTTACGAGTCCACGTATAAAAAGGAATCACACGCTTAACAACATTGCGTTCAAAACTAGACAAATCATCGTAATCAAAATGAAACTTCATGATGCCATCAAAGGCATCATCTACAGTTCCACCTTTAAGCAAAGTATCAAAGCCTAAAGAACCACGCACGAAAGTTTCAGTAGCCATACCAAAATTACGAGACAACCTTAAAGGAGCATTACGAGTAGACATAGGATTAATAGCATCTATCAAATTAATTTTCTTACCCTTAATAGTTACAGTACCTAAACCACCAAGTTTGCTACCAGTATCAACATACTCAGTTGCAACCTGACCACCAGCAGCACCCAAAGAACCACTCTCAGACAACTGTCTTATGTATTCCACATGGTCAGGGTTTATGTTTTCAGGATTAGCAAAACGACTTCTCATTACTTTTCTCATACGTTTAGCACGATCAGTTAAACCTAAACGCAACGCTTCTTCTTCTTGGAACTTCCAATACGCACGCATAAAACCACGATAACTAGACCAATTAATGCCAGCCAAATGATTCATAAACACAGCAGACATAAAGTTCCTGCCATGAAATCCGGGTTTTGCAATCATGTAAGCGCGTAATAAGTTATGCAACTTGTCATACTTATTAAAGAAACCAGCCGCGCCACCCCTAGCAGCCCACGTTTCAGCAGCAAGCATAGACTCAACAATCGCTTCAGGACCCTGCAAAGTAGCACCAATAGGTTTAAACGTAGAACGAAATACAGTATCTAAAACTTCTTCACGTTGAGGAATCCTATGCAAATCATCAGCACCCTCAGGGAACTGAGACACTAACTCCAACCAATCATCAGCGCCTTCTTCAAACTCACTTAAAGAAAGTCTTAACATCTCAGCATCATTATCAATAAGAGCGCCTACAGCCAACCGAACCTCAATAAGATCCTCAGGTATTTGATCTAAAGGAACATCTTCAGGCGCACCCAACCGAGCAAGAGTTTCTTTTGCTCGGTTAATCTGCCCCTGTTTCTGAGCCAACGCACTATCCAAAGCCCACTGTTGCATACCGACATTTACATCAGCACGCCCTTTCTCTGCAACAGCATTAGCAAACTCTCTGCTAACTTCAGAATGCACAACAGAAACTTCTTCCAGATTTGCTGCCAACCCAGCACGTTTACCTGCTAAAGATTCCATCAAATCAATCTGATAAGCAGTAGGTCCAACGCCATTAAAATTAGGACCCATTAAAGTTCGTGCTTGATTATCCCACCAATCTAAAAAAGCACCAGCATCTACAAATCTTGTTTCACCTAACGCTGCTTGAACAGTTCCCTTTGCAAGAATAGTATCCATCGCTTCGGCTTCATCTAACCACTGTTCACCTGCCGTTTTAATAACCACTTCATCAAAAGGATCTATTTCATAAGGCATATTAGGATCATCAGGAAAAGATTTACCAGTTTTTTGTGCAGCAGCATCACTTAAATCAGCACTATTAAAACGCATGTCACTAGCAATGCGAGAAATGTTTCTATGAGTAGTCATTACATCAGCACTATGCACAGCCAAAGGATTAGTCACCATCATGTTTCCCCAAATAGTGTGTTGTGCATCTAAAGGATCTGTCGTTTGAGAAAAAGGTCTAGCCGTAGAAAAAACAGGCTCATTGTTAAACCAAACAGAAGCGTTATAACCATCCGCAGTTAACGAACGTCGATACGTTTCATAAAATTGACTGAATATAAACTCAGAAGGATCTTCTATATCACTAATCGCAATCCCTTGTGGGTGCATACGATTTAAAGAACGATCAATACCTCTTGCCCACACTTTAAGATGCGCATTGTTTTGAGCAACAACCGCAGCCCATTTTCTTGGATTCAAATTCTTATCAATCATTGCTGTATAAATAGCAAGCATCTCAGGAATGTCACCTGTTTTAAACCAGCCTTTATCTTCAAAAGTTTCACGAGCCTTAACAGATGCCAAAGCATCTGCTTGTGCTTTACTCTTATTAGGTAAAAACTTTGTCAACTCATCTTCATCTAAACGTCTAGCCACTTGACCTCCACCAGCAGCGTCAGTCATCCAAACAGTAAAACGTAAGCGTTCTTCAAAAGTCATGCCGTTTAATTTTTGAATCATTTGTCCACGTTGAGGACTAATCGCATACGCCGATTCAGGAATATTAACGTCACCCATTTCTACAGCCATACGAATACGAGCCGCAGATTCTTTCATCTCTCTTTGCTCTCTCCTATAAGCCTCTCCAAATCTTTTCTGATCTAAATCATCAGCCAATTTGTATTCATCTGTATTCATTTTTAATCGAACATAATCATCAGCATCTTTTTCCCAAACTCTTAAAATCTTTTTAAGCAAATTAGGATCAGCGTCATGCACGCGAGAAACTTGATCTAAAAACATATGACTAGCAGCAGCACCCATACCGTTATTACCTATGCCAGTAACACCATCATAACCACCCCGACTTTGTGCAACTAAATTCATCAACTCAGTGTTATAAGCATCTATTACTTCAGGAGGATTTAAAGTAGTTTGCTCTAACAACAACGCAGCAGCACGCACTTCTGCATCAGCATTAAGTCCATAAACTTTAATGTTCTTTGCACCCAAAGGAGTATCTAAAACAAGATTGTAATTAAATTTTCCTTGATTACCCATACTAGTAGGTGGTGTAAAATACCCATTAAAAGTTGCATTAAGAAAACCTTTGTCACCCCAATGCAAATCAGGATTACCGTAACGCAAAGCAGGAGAAATAAAAGGACTGTCACTTCTATGAAGCATCTGCATTAATGTTCCATTATCAATACCTTCTTGAATACTTTCCATAGGCAAAAAACGAGAAGCAAGACTACCAGCCATCATCTCATCAGAACCCTGAGGAAAGAAAGGTTGGTTAAATTTCTTAGCCAAAGCCTCTAAACGTGTTTCAAGAAAATCAATGTAAGGAGCCTGTTCTTCTATTGTTAATCCGGGCATGTGACGGCGAACAAAATTTTCCATGCCACCTGCACGGTTTCGCATGTCTAACAATTCTTTAGTTTGTTGACCTAAAAGTTTAGTAACTTCCCCATCAGGTAAAGCATTTGCTAAAAACCCGTATTCATTATTTGCTTCATTTAACATGTTTCTAATGTCTTGTTCAGGGTCAACATACCTGTGACCTTTTGCTTCTTTTAAAGCACCTTGAGCGCGATGAAAAAAAGTTCCACCATTATCAACACGAGTAAAACCATTCAAAGCAGAAACGCCTACATTGTCAAACCCTGTACCCAACACATCCCAATTAGCCAACAAAATATCTGCTGCTAAACCACGAGTTAAAACTTCAACTAAAGGAACACCAATAGCATCAGTTTGCATAACAGAAGAATCAGCAAGAAACTGTATTCCATTACCATCTGTGTACAGCCTTGCATCAAAAGGATTTATACCACTCTGTCCAACAGTAGTTAAATCATCAACCCAAGGAGCCACATGATAGATAGAACCATCGGATGCTTTAGAAGCATAAGAATCAGGAGCAGATAAACCTAACTCCCTGTATAAAGCATTAGACAAAACTTCACCAGTGACACGATCACGCCCGTTGCCATCACGAACAAAAACCCCATCAACAGTTTCATCCCCATAACGTTTAACATAATAAACCTTTTTACCTAACTGATATTTACCACCAGCATTAGTACCTAAAGGACCCTCAAGAAAAGTTCCATTAATAAGAATGTCATCAATACTCACACCAACAGGACCCGCAGGTATCTGCGAAGTGTTAGGAACAGTTTGCATAATTTCAAGGCTTTGCTTTAACCTCACAGCATCTCTAATAGTCATCGGAACTTTGTCTCCACCACCCGCAGGTTGAATCAACAAACGAATAGGTTGACCAGCGGTTTCCGCTGCTTCTTCTAAATTCCTTATACGTTCCTGATAGCCCCAAATTTCTGCACCAAGAGCATCATCTATCTGCTCTACAATTTCTTCAATTTCTTTACCATCAAACAAAGAAGCGTTTTCAGGAAAAGAACTACCTGCGTTATATGTATACAAATAATCCATAACATCAGGCGTAGTTAAAACATCCTCTAAAGACATCCCATTATTAAAACCTTCATCTAACGCTCGAACAATCCCTGCTTCAGCAAGTGTTACACTGTCAGGATCAGGAATTTGAAACATTTCTATGTCATCCGCAAACTCTGCGTAATCATTAATAACTTTGCTTGCTTCTTCCATGTCTAAACGAATGCGTTGCAAAGACCAATCAATCTTGTAAGCGGCATTACCTATTTCATAACCTTCAAAATCTAACCCACCCGGAAGAAAATTTTCTTTAACCTTTGGTTGAGCAGCCAACACATCTAACTCTCGTTCCACACCAAGCCAAACACCAATACCGTTTTCATCAGACTGTTGAAGAACGCCATCCATTTGCGCAAACAATCTTTCAATATCAGATTCAAAACCTGCTTCACCAACAAAAATAAACTTGTCGCCTTCTTGCCTTAAAAAAGAAGGCAACTCATTGTTAGCAGCCCAAGCAGTTAACTGGGCATTAGGATCAGCAGGATTTATGCCAGCCAACTCACGCACAAACAAATCAAAATTATTAGAAGTTTCAAAAATACTAGTAACAGCACGCTCCAAATGAAGCAACTGTGCAGTACCACTACTTAAAGTTTCGTAAGCAAAACGAAAAGACGAAGCATCAAGAGCCAAGTCTTTTTGTTTAGCAACAAGTCTTACACGTTCCTTTTCTAAATTAACAATGTTTGCAGCATTAGGATTATCTTCTATTTCTTTTGTTATTGCTGCCAACTGGTCATCAAGACCAGTTCTTTCTGTTTGAATAGCAACATAGTTTTCTTCTTGACGAGTAATTTCATCAGCCCAACGCTGTTGAACAGCGTCTGCTTCCAACAATTCGCGTTCAGCCTGATCGACGACAGCCTGCAACTCGTCAACATTTTTATCAAGAACAGTAGGGTCGCCTACACCTGCTGATTTACGATTAATAGCCTCCATCAAGTTAGACGTAGCATTCATCCACGCTGCTTGAGAATCTCTAAAACGTTTACCTGCCTGCACCGCAGCAGAACTAGGAAGTTTAACAAACTCAGCCATTCGATCTATAAGAATACCTTCGTTAAATAAAAGGTTTTCTGTATAAACTTCACCCGCACGTTTAGAAATTTGATTAACGTAACCGTGCATAGCGCGTTCAATGTCATCAACAAACAAAGAATAATCTCCACCTTGACGTTCAATTATTTCAGTAATTTGTTTTTCTACAGAACCCCAAACTCTACCTTCAGGGTCGCCATCAATAGGAGTGCCAGCCTTGTTTAATTTTTCACCCCAAAATTTATCAGCAATATGTCCTTCTTTTTCAAGAAGTTTGCGTGCTTTAACCGGAGTAATGTTGTCACTTTTAGCACGAGCCTTAATAGCATCTTCCATTTCGTCAGGATCAACATACTTACGTTTTATTTCAGAACCTGTAGGTTGATATTTCCCACGAGTTCTATGTATGCGTTTATTATATTTTCCTGTACCACTCCAAATTTCTTGAATTGCTGCCGCCGCTTCATCAGTCAACATGCGAGGAGCATAATTATCTATAAACGACAACCAATCACGATCAGTACCAGCAGCACCAGCCCTATTAGCCTCCTGTCTTAACAACTCAAAAGTTTCTTTACCTTTTTTTAAAAGATCACCATCAACAGCAGCAACAGCATTTGGATCACCAGTCAATGCGTAAAACATTGCTTGAGTATCTTCACCTGAATCACGAA
>TARA_R110002012_G_scaffold40079_6_pt1 | contig 13587 bp, 9 predicted proteins | sample TARA_R110002012 | Tara Oceans TARA_R110002012 (sample SAMEA4396515) | marine metagenome | biome: Westerlies Biome; feature: [DCM] deep chlorophyll maximum layer (ENVO:01000326); material: water (ENVO:00002006), including particulate matter (ENVO:01000060) such as... | depth 40 m
CAACTTTATGCTTAGACAGGAAGGGCACATGTTTGAGGGCTTCATACAGGGAGATTTCAACCAAGAAAGCAACGTTGCTCAACTTAATGAAGAAGAGAGGATGTATGAAACATCCATAAAAATAAAAGTTTTGGGATATCTAATTGGAGAGGGGCCAAACAGGGAAAGGCCGAAGCTAACGCTCAGAGAAAATGCAGTTGAGGTCAAAATACCCCGAGAACAGGTCATTTTTGGTGATATTCCAGAGTTTGATGCCACCAGGGCCACCGACCTGTTTTATAAAGAGTAAATTAGTGCTTTGCGCTTTTAAAATACTATTTATTACGTGAAGACATCTAATTAGGAGAATTGACCCTATGGCTGAAAGAAAGTTTAGATTTGTGTCCCCTGGCATTTTCATTAATGAGATCGACAACTCGCAGTTGCCGAATGACCTGCCCGATGTTGGGCCTATTATTGTTGGACGTGCGGAGCGTGGACCTGCTATGCGACCCGTCAGAGTTGGTTCTCCTTCTGAGTTTGTTGAATATTTTGGCAATCCTCTGCCTGGTGGTAGAGGTGACGACGTTTGGCGTGATGGAAACTACGTTGGGCCTACATACGGCGCTTATGCTGCCATGGCTTACCTTAGAGCAGGAGTTGGTCCTGTTAACTATGTCCGCCTATTAGGCACGCAGCACCCTGAGGCTACCGCAGATGGCTCGGCTGGTTGGGATACAGGAACGCAGACCCAACCAGGAACCACCCAGACAGCAAATGGCGGAGCGTATGGTCTCTTCCTCTTCCCCTCGGCTTCCGCCGGGTCTGGTGATAAAATGACCAACCAAGATGTTGGTAATGGACGGCTCGCGGCAATCTTTTACACCGATGCAGCACATGTTTGTCTAAGCGGCTCAGATTCGCTAGGCGCTGATAACCAGGGCTCGTTAGGGTTTGTTAAAGCAACGGCTGCTGGTCCTGAGTTCACGGCAGTTATCGAAGACGCAGTGGGCACGCAGGCTACATTGGTCAATGCGATTGACTGCACCGGCATCGGGGACACCGACGAGTTTACAATAACCGTTCCTGTCGGAGCAGGCGGTGATGGTGTTGCTCACAAAATCACAATTGTGGCCAACGACGCTGCTGTTGGCGCGATTGGCGATTCTTCCAACGATTTCGGTATTGCCAAGACTACCGCCAGTTCAGACGCACTTAAAGCAGCCGCAATTGTCGATGCCATTAACGGAACCGTGAACAGTGCTGTAGGTTACAGCGGTGGTGCAGTAGGCTCAGTTTTGGCAGCCGGAACACTCGGTGTCACAGCGGCTATCACGGGTGGTGAGACTGTTAAGATTACCTTAACTATGGTTAACGCTGGCAAAGACGGAAACGTGGCAAACGTTCTTGCAGAGAGTGTTGGGTTTGCAGGTACCAAGTTGCTTGAATCCGCTTTTACCGGCGGTGCTGACGATACAACCGTCTATAAGACATCCTTTAACTTCGACAGGAACTCGTCTAAGTATATCAGAAAGGTGTTTAACACAAACCCACAGCTTGGCAATACTCGCCACACCTCCGACGTTACTAACTTAGCAGATAAGTATTGGCTTGGCGAAACTTTCGAAAGGTTTGGTGTGGAGCACATAGACACAACTGCTGCAAACTATGGTATTATGATCCCACTTCATAATGGACAAGCGACAGTTGCAGGCAACAACAACTATGGCAAAAAGAGAAGAGCGTTTGAGGACCCTGAGACAGGTTTTGTATTCTCGCAGAATACTTCCACAACTTATAGTGGCTTCGACGCACAGACCAACACCCAAAATCTATTTAAATTTATAGCCCTAAACCATGCTCAGTGGGCCTCAAGAAACTTAAAGATTTCTATCTCAGATATTAAAGCCTCTGTTAACGACTTAGATTCTTACGGCACGTTTAGTGTCTTGGTTAGAAGGGCAAGCGACAGTGATAATGTCCCAGAGATTATTGAGCAGTTTACAGGTTGTAATCTTAATCCTGCATCTGAAAACTACGTTGCCAAAAAGATAGGCGATAAGTATATGCAATATGACACGACCCAAAACAGATTGCGCCAGTATGGCGAATTCGATAACATGTCAAAATATATCTATGTTGAGATGAATGCCAGCGTTGCTGACGGAACGGCTGATTCTTCGTTGATTCCATTTGGCTTCTATGGTCCCATCAAACCCAAAGACTTCTCTGTAGGGTTTGGTAAAACGGCAACCTACCTCTCTGGTGGCGTCGTCACGGAAATCCAAACATATGCTACTGGCTCGTCTGCCAATACCCCCAATGGATTCAACAATATATCAGCTACCACATTCTTGGACGGTGCAGCCAACCTAACAGCTTCATTCAAATTCCCAGTTTTGCCGATAAGAGTAAGTGCATCTGACGGTGGTATTAGTAATCCTAAAAATGCGTTCTTTGGCATTCAGCCATCGCTTAGTGCGGATAGCAAAAGATATGATCCTGGTTACATTGACTACCTAAGGGGAGTCCCTGGGAACTCCGGCATTTTTGTGCCTGGTACTACGGCTGGCTCTGTTGGCAACGCCATGGAATATTCCTTCATCTTTACGCTGGATGATATCAGTGGTTCGCAAGGAGTTCATACTTCAGGTTCTGCCCAGTCTGCAACAGCAACTAACAAATCTCTTAACTCGACAAATAGTACCTTTACTTCTGTGCTTGACAACGGCTACAACAGGTTTACAATGCCTATGTGGGGTGGTCACAACGGTGTTGACATTACAGAGATGGAGCCATTCAACAACGGCGCGATTGGAGCCGCTACCAACGAAAAGGCTAGCTACCCATATTACACGATTAAGAGAGCAATTGATACAGTTGCTGATCCGGAGTTCGTCGAAGGCAACATTCTTAGTGTACCGGGCGTCACACAGCCTGGCATTACAGACCAAGTCATCGCCGTTGCCGAGGCAAGAGCGGACGCTCTTGCGGTTATTGATATCGAAAATGTTTATAACCCCAACACAGAAAACACTCTTTCCTACCAGGAAAGACTTGGGTCTGTGGCCTCCGCTGTTAGCTCTTTAAAGCAGAGAAGGATCAATTCTTCATACGCATGCGCGTTCTATCCTTGGGTTAGAATCAGAGATGATATTTCTAACTCCTCTCTTTGGGTTCCGCCATCTGTCATTGCGATTGGCACATTCGCCTCTTCGGAAGCTAGGGCCGAACTTTGGTTCGCTCCTGCTGGGTTCACAAGAGGTGGCTTGAGCACTGGCGCTGGTGGGTTCGGGGTCCTGTCGACTACCGAGAGACTCCGCAGAGAAGACAGAGATGACCTCTATGAAGCTAACATCAACCCAATTGCGACATTCCCGAGCGAAGGTATTGTTATCTTTGGGCAGAAGACGCTACAAGTTACACCCTCGGCTCTGGATCGTATCAATGTTCGTCGCTTGATGATCTTCTTGAAGAAGAGAATCTCTAGGATTGCTGCCGGCATCCTGTTTGACCAAAACGTTCAGACTACCTGGCTTCGTTTCAAAACTGAAGCAGACAAATTCCTTGGCTCCGTGCAAGCAGGGCTTGGACTCACCGAGTTCCGAGTGGTGCTTGATGAGACCACGACTACTGCTGACTTGGTAGATAGAAACATCATGTATGCCAAAATCTTCCTTAAGCCCGCTCGTAGTATTGAATTTATCGCAATCGACTTTGTTATCACAAGAACGGGTGCCTCTTTTGATGATTAAAAACAATTCCGCACTATTTATTAACAGAAGTAAAAGGAGAACGATTTAAAATGCCTAATTCCGCAGGTTTCTGGACCTCATCACGGGTTTCACCAAAAAGAACTTTTAGATTCCTTGTAACAATCGGTTCCATGCCTGACGGAGCCCGTTGGTATGCTAAGTCGGTAACGAAACCAAAAGTAAGTGTCGGCACCACAGACCACAAATTTTTAAATCATACCTTTTACTATCCTGGCAATGTCACTTGGGAAGAGGTGACCATTGAGATGGTTGACCCCGTTAGCCCTGACGCTTCCATAAACTTGTCTAGAATTCTTTTTGACTCTGGTTATGTCCCCCCGACAGATGTCAACAGCACGACTACGATTTCTAAAAAAGAAGCAGTTGACGCCGTTCAGTCGGTTGTGATTGAACAGATTGATTCAGAGGGAGCCGTTATCGAGCGATGGACGCTCACCAATGCCTTCATCACAAGCATTGACTATGGTGGGACTCTCAAGTACGGCGAAGAGGGTCTTACGACTGTTTCGGCTAAGTTCCGCTTCGACTGGGCTTCGATCGAAACATTCTTGCCCGGTGGTGCCTCGAACAAGGCAGACCCCGGCCCAGGAACAGAGGACCCCGCTCCAGGTCTCAACAAATACTGGGGACCAGGTCAGAGCTATTAATTAACTAGAGGTGTTGTTTGGCTAGAAGAAGTAATAAGAGTAGAGCGGCGGCCCCCTCCGCGCCGCCCGCTGCACAGCAGTTTAGCGGAGCTTTAAATTTTACAAGACCAACGGAATTCGTACAGCTACCCACGGAAGGAAAGTTTTATCCCGAGGAGCATCCATTACATCTTGTCACAGAGGTAGAAATAAACTATATGTCAGCTAAGGAGGAGGATATTCTCACCTCTCAGGCTCTCATAAGTCGTGGTGTTGTATTAGACCGGCTCATACATAGTGTGTTAGTGGATAAGGCTATAGATGTTAATACACTGTACCCTGGCGATAAGAACGCCATACTCATTGCTGCTAGAGCCACAGGATACGGGTCAGAGTACATTTCAAATGTTGTGTGCCCTTCCTGTTCGCATGGACACCAGCACGTTGTGGACCTCGTGAACCTCCCAATTAAAGAGGTACCAGAAGATATAAACTTAACATCGTCAGGTACTTTTACCATTCCGTTGCCGGTTACTAAGTTTACAGCAGAGCTTAAAATTCTAAATGCAAAAGAACAGAAGTTCTTGGACGGCAACCGGCAGGCAAACGTAAAGAACAATCTTCCGGAGTCTAATCGAACAGATTTACTAAAGATGATTGTTGTATCAATCAACTCGGTTAGCGTAAGATCTGAGCTGGATAATTTCATTATGAACATGCCGGCACAGGATTCTAGAACAATTAAGAAGGCTTACGATGATGTTAGCCCTTCCCTCCTCATGGACCAAGAAATTGAATGTCCCAAATGTAAACACACAGTGGTCCGGGAGGTGCCACTGGGCTTGGACTTTTTTTGGCCTTCCTGATGACTACCTTGAGGCAGTCTATGAGGAATTTTTCTTTCTATCATACTATGGCAACTGGTCGTTCATGGAAGCCTATAATCTGCCCGTAGCTATTCGTAAGTGGTTTGTAAAGCGCCTAGTTAAGCAAAAAGAACAAGAACTAGGCCGGGACTAAAATATAAATGTCCTAACTACTTATAGAAGAGGGCTATCGTATGGCTAACAACAAGACATATACCTTAGATGAGGTTGTACAACTTATAACCGATGGTGATTTTGAAGGTGCGTTAAAAGGCACTGTAGGTGGTTTAAAGGATTTTGCTGGAGTCATCCGAGGCATAGTAACGGGCACTGAGGACCTTGGCACCCGACTCGCAACGTTGCGAAATGAACTTGGAATGTTTGGTGATGCAGCAGTGTCTGCAACAGAGTCTTTTGCGATATTGGGAGTCCAGGCTCAAGTCACTGAAGCAAATTTAAAATTACTCGCAGACAAGCTTGGCGGTTTCGGCAAGATCGCAGAAATGGCAGCTGGCCCTACTGTAAGACTATTTGAAAATCAACAACAACTAGCAGCGTCGTTCAACAAGGCTACCGGGGCCGCAGGTAAATACGACTTAGCTATGCAAGACGCGATAGCTCGGAATCTGCTGTTTAGCTCAACGGGGGCCGAAACAGCGGCAGCTACGCAAGGCTTATTTAACACTTTTACTGATTTTACGATTGGAGGAGTAACACCAGCCGAACAAGCGTTAGTTGATGTAGCGGTTGCCTTGGACGCGGTCGCAAACGTCTCAACAGGAACAACAGCAGAAAGTTTCCAGCTTTTAAGAACTGGACTTAATTTGTCTGATAAAGAGTTGGGCAAGAGTGTTCTAGGCCTTGAGGCGTTCGCAGAGGAGTTAGGGGTCTCGGCTGACGTGATATTTACTGAATTTAATACTGCTATGCCCACTCTCGCCATGTTCGGGAGCAGAGCAGAGCAAGTATTCAAACAAACAGCCGCAGCCGCTAAAGCAACTGGCGTTGAGATGTCAACATTCCAAAGCACTTTCGATCTAACGGATACATTTGAAGGCTCAGCCAACGCCGTTGGCCAATTAAACGCACTATTGGGTGGCCCTTTTTTGAATTCAATAGAGCTTACCATGGCTGAAACTCCTGTTGAGAGAATGCAACTGCTGTCACAAGCTTTCCAAGACGCTGGGGTGAGCGTTGATGACATGAGTCGTAGGCAGATGCAAGCTTTTATGGGCACTGGTGTATTCGGGCAGGATGCGACCCAGTTTGCTGCTACCTTAAGAGGCGAGTTTGATCTTCTGGCTGATGCTGCTGATGTAACTGGAAAGGATATGGCTGGCCTAGAAGGCAAGCTCATGACTACTCTTACGCCTGGGGAGATGATCGACAAAGTTACAGAATCTACACTTGCCTTGGATGGGTTTGCACAAAAATCATACAAAGTCAACCAAGCTGCCGGGGTCCAGATGTTAGAGAGTTTCAGAGCTGTGCGGAACGAAATAGCAGAGGAACTAGGACCTCTTATGGAAAAGCTAGCAGGCACTGCCGGGAGTATAGCAGAGTCTAGCTCCGGTATAATTGCTGGGGCGGGCCAGCAGGCCCCGAGAGAGACCGTAAATATTAACCTTTTGCTAGATGGTAAATTGATAGACAAGAGAACTATGAGTGTCATTGGTAGAATCGATGCTAACAACTAGGAGTATATAAATGTATGACCCAACAGACACACTAGAATCAAAAGGACAAGTCCTGGAGTTTTACCAGACTTTTTCAGGCGCTACAGTCTCTTTTAAAGCTTTTATGGACACATACACAGAGTCCTTCCAGTGCAACTGGACCCCGCAGCCAGTCTTCGGCAGGCCAGATCCCATACAGACATACCAGGGGACACAGAGAAGTCTAAGTCTGGGGTGGAGAGTCCCAGCATTTAGTATAGACGACGCAATAAATAATTTATCCAAGACATCGACACTAACCCGGATGTTATACCCTGAGTATTCTAAGGTTGATAGTGCTTCTACAATTTCAAAAGGCCCTTTAGTTAAGATTAAATTCGCAAATTTAATATTTGATGCTTCTCGTGGATTTGATGGAGATGTTAGGACTTGCGGTTTACTTGGGGCTATTAACAGTTTGCGGTGGAATCCAAACGTAAGAGAAGGGTTTTTCGACCCGATAAATAAGCTATACCCAAAAGTAATAACATTGAACATAGGCTTCAGCGTCCTCCACCAACATACACTTGGGTGGGAAAAAGCAGAGGCTATTCAATTATCAGAAACTAAGAAAAACGAGGATAGCAGAACACGAGATGTGCAAAAGGTCAATGATCGTAGACAAGATTTTGCTCAAGCGGCTGCCCCTAACTGGGGAGCAGATGCTTCTCTTTTCCCGTGGTCTGCTGGAGCCCAGAAAGGATCCACGGCATTCATAGGCAACTTCGACACTGGCGACATGATCCAGGAAGTCGCAATTAGTGAGTTGCTGGGGGGAGATGACTGATGTCTAGGTATTTTGGTAGAGAAATCTTTTTTAATTCTAACGACTTCTATGAAAATATTTTTGAAGATCGGGAAGTTAATGGGATAGAGCAGTATTCCACCCCTGTATTGCAGCATATTACTAAAGAGCAAATCTCTTCTTTAAGGACGATTAGCCATGTTTGGACAACTGGGGATCGCTACTATAAGCTAGCCTTTGATCATTATGGCAACTCTAGTCTTTGGTGGGTCATAGCATGGTTTAATAAAAGGCCTACCGAGGCTGATGTGAACTACGGGGACGTAATATATATACCTCACCCAATTGACAAGGTCTTAAGCTACCTAGGAGTCTGATATGCCGGGGCAAGATACCGACCAAAGAGCAGCAGTAGAAAATCCGTCCGAAAGGCCGAATACTACAGATATACCAGGAGGAGTCGACCTCAGTGCGTATAACATTGATGTTTCCGAACCGTTTGGTTATGGGGCAGGACAAGATGCTCCTGGCCCCACCACGGTCATGGATCCAACCACTGGCTATGCTGTTAGTAGCAATCCGATGGGAGAGGGGGCGGGAGACCAAAGAGTAGCAGATGTACAAAGGCTTCTAATAACAGAATTAGACGAAGAGGGGGCGACTGATCAGCCAAGTGGCGTGCTGCCGGGTTATGGTGTTGACGGAATTTGGAGATGTGAAACCCAAACAGCTTACAACCAGCTACTAAAAGAAAAGGGAATTGAGCCTTGTAACACAAGTGCTGGCAAGTCTTCTGTTAACTGCAATGGTGTTAACACCCCGGCTTGCGCCATGGACGAAGAGACGCTAGAAAAACTGAAAGAAGCGAAAACAAATGAACAGGAAGAGGAGCAGGAAGAGGAGGAGCAGCCGCAAGAGGAGGAGCTACCAAAGTTTGACGATCAATGTTTTTTAATTACAAACATTAAAGAGGTTTTTGAGAAAAGTGAGCCACCAGCAGTGGGCGTTACGTTTCACGAACTACCACAAGCCCCACTGACCGACAGGACAAAAATAAAATATAAAAATATACACAAACTGACAACGACAGATCCCGCCACTATTATGAATCGCCTAAGGCTAACAAAGGGGTGTACAGAATTTCTAAATATTAGGCATTTTCAACTATCGCAGTTAACACCATCAATTAGAATCTACAAACAATATTATGAAGGCCCTAAAAAGACCCCCAGGGAAGTGGAGCTTGAATTTTCTTCATATGTGGATCCCGTGAAAGACCTGCAATCGATGTTGGACAGTTCCTTGCAGAGGGGGGTTGGAGTTGGCATCGAAAGCTTTACTTTTGACTTCCAGGGCGTACAACCCGCCACTGCAAAGAAAGATATTGTTGCCAATTTGACTATATATGCTCAAAACTTCAATGAACTATTTAAATTTCGTCAGGGCGTGGACCAAAATGGTAAACCACTAGAAGGTGGCTATCGAATAATTGATTTGGTGCTCTTGGAACCCAAGTACAGATTTATGACAGAAAAAGGCACAAACCAAAAACTTAGAGAATTTAACCCCAACTTCTATGAGATAAAAGTTAGAGCAGGGTGGGCTGCCACGGGGGGTGGCGGTTTGCTTCCTGACGACCTCACATCTGCAATTAAGGACAACCAAGTTGAAATGTTTTTAGTTGTTGTGGAGCATGAGTTTGAGTTCCAAGATGATGGTTCTGTTAGACTGAAATTGCAATTCAGGGCCAGGATAGAATCGTTATTGCTGGACAAAAGGTCAGATGTTTTATTTGATCCGGCAACCATTGCTCGCAGAGATGAGAGAAGGAATAAAATTAATGAAATAGCGTTAGCTAAGTCGCAACTTTCGTCTCAAAAGGTAAAATGTGAAGAAGACACGTTAAAACAACTTAGGGCTCTGTATGAAGAGACCGTCGAGAAGGAGCGAGAGGATTCATACTTATCCATTCTAAAACAAATGATGATTGAGGGATGTATCTATACTGCTACAATAGGCACCCCAACGGCACTGCGGCGACCAGACTTGTCGCCATTTGCGGAATTGGACTTCACGGTGAATAACTATAGCTGTGATGATGGGGAACTTCTTACAAAGCCAAACATACTAGAGCCAGGAGTTAGGAGAGTTAACTTTTTCTATTTAGGGGATTTATATGCTTTGGCAGTCAACAATGTTTTAGAGAAAGTTGAAAATTCCAGCACAGATTTAAGAAAAATCAACTATGGAAATATAAAATTTGTTTTAGGGCCTGCTCCATTTGATAACCCAAAAGTACAAGTCAACGAAAATATCTTGTCTCTAAACATAGCTGATATACCTATTTCGGTGGACCTATTTACTGATTTTATGCGCGAAAAAGTCATTAAAGGTAGAAAAAATACTTACCCCTTGCTAGTATTTATGAGAGATGCTATGTATGATTTGGTATTTGAGGCTCTTGGGCCCGAGTGCCGAGGCGGAGACCAGAGGATATCACTTCTTCTAGACAGCGCCCAAATTAGTGCAGACTCCACAGCGGGAGGGGGGGACCCTATGGCTGAAAAGATTGGCGAGAACATAGAATTAGACTTGGATGAATATGGCAAAAATTTGCCTATTCCTTCGGCAGACAGCGCAGGTCTTTTTGGGAGAAAGAACAGATCTCAGAAAACAGCAAAGTTTGTCTTTGACTCATTTAATAAAAAAAGTCTTGATAGAAGTTATGAATACTTTATTGTCTATGCATTCGGTAAAGAGCCTAGAAGATTAGCTTTTGATAGGAGTGATGGTGAACATGGCTCTAGGTATGAGAGAGACTTGTCTAATGGAATTTTTCACACTACAACTGGTTTAGATCGGGGACTGGTTAAAAATATGCAGTTTTCTCGTACAGACCAGCCATATTTGAGGGAAGCAAGATACGAACAAAGTGATTTTAAGCCCGAGCTACAACTATCAAATGTCTACAATACGACTATAGAAATGTATGGGAATAATTTATTTTTTCCAGGATGCCAAGTGTATGTAAACCCGCGAGGCCTAGGCTCAGATGAACTAGGAGACCCCGGTACTAAAAATTCATATGCAAATATTATGGGGCTAGGGGGGTACCATATAGTAAAAACTGTTTCTCACAGTATTGGACTTAACGGGTATACTACCACTCTTAATTGTTTGTTTACCACCAGCGGCGATGGACTTGGTTCGGTTATGACCGCAAATAGCAGAGTAGGAGATACTGTTATACTTGAGTGTGCCGATTTAGAGAGGGAAATAGATAATATTGCTTCATCAATGGGAGGCAATATAAAAAGGTCTCCTGATTCGAGTGGGGGTGAGCCATGAGCTATAGAAAATTTAAAGCATCCAATATGACTAAAAATACTAGAACCCTCTTTAATGAAAGAGGTAAGTACAACAATGAAGGTATCCCGCTAGTGTATCGCGATAGGTACCCTGGTCTTTTCAGAAATTTTTGGTTTATAGAAAACATGTACTATGGCAGAATGAATAAGGCACATAAGTTTATTCTCCTTAAACCGGAAAAACTTGTTCCTGCAAATGGCGAACAGGGCAGCTCTATTTATCTTGTTGACTTCGTGGCTCATGCTCTAGGGGATTTTTTGAAGGAACATCAAAAAGCGCTGAACTCCAGTAAAATACAAAAAAACGACGACTTTTTATCAGAATTAAACCCATATGGGGGTCATCGTCGCCTTTTGACTGATTACGATCTTTATATTACAAAACTAAGGAACGAAATTCATTCCAAAATGGTTCGCCAACACAACAGCATTAAAGATTTCGACGATTTTATTAGTTTTTTTCTTAATGAAGTATACTCAAAAGACCAGATAACCCCAATTACTTTAACCGGGTTCGTAGCCAGCAGGTTCTCATCTCCCATGAGTTCTGGCTTGTTTGTGGACTTGGTGGAGCTGGACCCTGGTGACGACACTCTTAAAGTTTCTAGTATTATAGACCGACCAAATTTTGAGTTTTTAATGAATAACGCTGTTAAGCATGGTTTTATGATAGATTACAACATACCAACAAGGCTGTGTGCCAATCTGGGTTCTGGTGAGATGGAAAAATACATGGACCTATACGGGATAAATTCAAACAATATATTTGATAATTATTATGATCATGTTTACACTTTAGACCATCGTTATTTTATGAATTATATGAGAAAATTTTATAACAAATTTGTTGGACTTCGCCCCAATCTTAGAAAAGAAAAAACACTTGATTCTAAAAACAACAAGATACATAGATACCTAATCAAAAAACAAAAGATATCTCAATATACTCTAGATAAAATGTATGATGAAAAATATAGGATTAATTTATATGTTGATTTAAGAAACTATGAATCAAATAATAGATACTCTGACTCTTTAATGGAAAAACTAAAAGAAAACGCCATAGAGTATCTAAAAATAGAAGGCTTAGAAAGATCTCTAGAATATATTGATTATCAATTCGTTGGCTTTTTGAATGACCCCTATGCTTACAATGGTATTACAATAAAGGAAGAGGCCAAGAAAAATAATGAGCAAATGGATGGACAAGACTTACAAGAGTTGTTAAATGATTCGGTAAGTGATTCAAGAAAAACGTTTTACTGATTGGGGGGAAATTGTTATTTCAAACGTTAGACGACAAGAAAAACTGTGTCGCTATCTACAAAGAAGGTTCTCTTGGCTCAAGTGAGATAACCAAAGACTTAACACATACTTGGACTGCTTCAGCTTATTTGAAGGGATTACCGGTTGAGTATGCTTACCTTTATTGCCAACAGGGCTTAAAGGATGTCTGCCCCGAGCATTTACGAACTGAGCTAGAAGAAACTCTAGGCTTGTTGCGTGCTTTTACGATTTCAATGTCCGAGTCTAAGATCGATACCAACCAACATTGTTTTTACGATTTGGTTCCTGACTCGTTTCTGGCTAGGTTCTGCGAGATAAAGAATAAGATCTCTCAGCACGTTTTCCAAAACCAAGGAAGACCTAAAAACTACCCATTTTTGAGGGGATTACACGAGATAACGCAAGAAATCTCTCATAAAAAGCTTAATTTAGACTTTTCTCGTATTCCCACGAGACACCTTAGCTTTGCTAGCAGGAATAAGCTTAAGAGTGCTCGCTCTGCTGCACCTTATGTGAGGTACAACATCTTTGGTTCCAAGACAGGACGCATGACGACGAGGTCAGGTAGCTTTCCTATACTCAACATTAACAAAGAGTTTCGCCAAGCCATACTTCCGACCAATGACCGGTTCGTAGAGCTTGATTTCAACGCTTTTGAGCTAAGAATCCTTCTATACCTTCTGGACAAAGAGCAGCCGAACATTGATATTCATGAATGGAATGTTAAGAACGTCTACGATAGTATACCTACCCGAGACGAAGCAAAAACAAGAATCTTTGCGTGGTTGTTTAATTTAGATTCCAAGGACCGTATGTCTGAAGGTGCGTACAATCGAAGCGAAATACTAGAAAAGTATTGGGATGGCACATCTATTACCAACCCATTCGGGAGGACCATTGAATCAGATAGATTTCACGCTATCTCCTACTTAATCCAGAGTACGGCTGTGGATATTGTTTTGAGGCAGATGATAAAGATAGACAAACTGCTAAAAGATAAAAAGTCCCACATTGCCTTTACAATCCACGATTCAGTGGTTATAGATATGGCAGAAGAGGATATGAGTTTGCTACCAGAGCTAAAGAGACAATTCTCTACATTCAGGGACACACAGTTTTTAACTAACGTGTCTATTGGTAGTGATTTTGGAAATATGGAGAGCGAAGAATGAGTAAAGACTATGAAGTTGATGTCTATTTGGATGTTCCTATGGACGTCCATCGC
>TARA_R110002012_G_scaffold199146_5_pt1 | contig 13574 bp, 9 predicted proteins | sample TARA_R110002012 | Tara Oceans TARA_R110002012 (sample SAMEA4396515) | marine metagenome | biome: Westerlies Biome; feature: [DCM] deep chlorophyll maximum layer (ENVO:01000326); material: water (ENVO:00002006), including particulate matter (ENVO:01000060) such as... | depth 40 m
TCTCGGGAGCAGACTATTTCTAAGTTTATCCATGCCTGCAGGCTGGTGATCATGACGGTAAGCGCAGCACCCATAACGATCTTGGCCGCCGCTGATATTCTTGCTCGCAATGGGCCGGAGCAGGTCGCCACGTCTTCCAGAAAGAGCTTGCCAGATAGTTGCGGCAGGCACCTCGCTCCAAATCAGGCGAGATAGCGATAATGTGGGCCATTATCGTTACCGAGCGCCTTGGGTCATTGGGCTTACAGGATGTTGACCGTTCGGCTAAGGGAACCTATGCGCCGGCGCAAAGCCCACTTGGATTGGCATCATCCTCATGACCGCCAGTGACACTGTCGCCTGTGACCTGCCCCCAAAGCAACGGCATATCGGAGGCCTCCGTGAACACGCTGAAGCGTGCCCACGTGAACGTTACGCCGCTGCCATCCTCGGATTGATCGACGGGTGGTTCGAGGACTACAACTTTGCTTCATTACGCCCATCTTTCTATGTTGTTGAAGGGAATAGGTTTTGTTGATCTTGATGTGGTACTGTGGGGTGTTTTGAGCTATGCCGCGCCCGTTTGTTTAGCTTTTGTGCTGCCGGTTTTAATAGTTCTTTTCGCTCGAAGACCCACGGTCCGTCAGCGAGCGGGTGTTCAGCTTCGATTTCACCTGCTTCAGCTGCCAACCGCAATGTTTTTGGTGCCACCCCGAGAAGCTTGGCTGCGCTGGAGAGGTTGAGCCAGGGGTTGTGATCATCGGGTTCGGGTTTGAATACGGGAATCTTTTGGTATGAACGTAATGCTGTCACCCGTTCCTTGGTCCAGCGATTGCCGTTTCCGGTGGCGAGACCGTTCCGGTTTAGGAACCCGGCGATGACATCATCGCTGACAATCTGGGCAAGCTGGCGAACAGCTTCGACGATATCAGGTGATGTTGCGTTGCGCTGTCCGCGCCGACGCTTTGGCAAGCGGGTTTCTGTATGGGCTCCTCCGGCCCAATGAACCAGCAGAACGATCTCGGATGTTTCGTTATCAAGATCTGCCACTACTTCACGGATCACCGTGCGAACGATCCGCTTCTTGAGTTTTGCATCCGTGCCCGGTGCGCACCAGATGTGTTCAAGGTTGGCCCCGAGGGCTGCCAGATCTTCCACCGGTAGCGTTGTCTCGTTCGGGCTGACCGCATCGTGATGCGCGAGCTTCTGCTCGACCTCTCGAACTCGCTGAAGCGCCTGATTCCAACGGGATTCCAGTTCGGCAGTCACCAAACGGTTTTCGGGGTCCGACGCATCATACTGTCGGAATCCTCGGTCGGCCGCGTATTGAGCAGCCTCAAAATCACGACAGAGTGCATCGCGAACCTGATCCCGTTGCCGCACGGCTTGCCGAGCGGCAGCCTCTGCCGCGTTGATGGCGCCGGGGCTGACCACCTGCAGGAGCAATTGTTCAATGGCATCATCGACCCGCAATCCGCCAAAAGCGATACAGCGCGCCTCGCCGTTGTCCAAAAGGCCACGCCAGCAGGAGTAACGCGGGATATCATGCTTTTTGCCGGTGTAGCGAACCGTCAGCTTACGCCCACAGCGTCGACAGCGCAGAAGCCCCGCCAGAAGGGCCGAACCATGCTTGGCTGCGCCGTGATGTCGGCTCTGAGGGACGTTATCACTGACCATCTTGCGGATTGCCTCTGCTCGTTCCCAACTTACGTAGCCTTCAGTTGCGCCCGGCTTCAATGCCAGCCATTCATCACGATCCTTCCTGCGAGTAATCGACGCCCCGAACCCCGCCGATGTCCGGGTCTTGCCGTAGGCATAGGCTCCGCCATAGGCCGGATTGACGATCATACGATGGATGGTGGCGTATGTTGGCCGCTTCCAAACAACGTCACCCTGCTTGCGAAGGGTGGGCAATTCAAGGTCATGTTCAAGGAACCACATGAGGGCCTGCCGCGCGCTTCCCAACTCGACGACCTTATCGAAGACCAGACTTATGGCATCTTGCACGCGGCGATCCGGATCTTTCTCGAGCCGGTCGGCGACCTTCACGAAGCCGACGGGAGCGGCGACGATAAGTTCGCCGCGCCGTGCCTTCTCGTGGCGTGCCGCGAGGGATCGTTGCCTGAGGAGATCGAGTTCGTACTCGTTCAGGCTCCCTTTCAAGCCCAGCAGTAGGCGGTCGTTGCCATCGCGCGGCGCATATACTGCCTCTTGATCGATCAATACCGTATCAACGACCCGGCACATTTCTACGAGTTGCTGCCAGTCTCTACTGTTGCGTGCAAAGCGGGATACCTCGCGTGCGGCCACCGCGCCGACCTTTCCCAGACAAATGTCTGCAATCATCCGGTCAAAGCCTGCCCGCGTTACCCCGCCGGCGGCAGACCGACCAAGGTCGTCATCCACGATCTCGATCCTGCTCCAACCCAAATCCGACAGCCGCTCCCGCATTGCATATTGCAGTGTGCTGCTTTCTCGGTTGTGCAGGACCTGATGGGCCGATGACTGGCGGACGTAGAGGATTGCCTTGCGTTCCAAGTGCTGCGTACCGATTTTGTCATGCTTCATGGTTGCTCTCCCTGTCCGCCGTGCCCGCATGTTCCATCATCAGGCGTGTCATCAATCGCGTTAGCGCTTGCCGCGTCTCGTCGGGCAGGCTCTGCCAAGGCGGGATCAGGGTCGCTGTTCTGGATCGGGTCCCAGGAAATAGTTCGAGTTGCGTCGTCATCATTTTGCGCGGCATTGGCCGACCTCCGAATCGTGGGCTCAGAGTCCAATGCTGCGCCAGTACGTGATGAGGAGTCGGATTTATTGAACGAGGTACAGCCAGCATCGCGGATTAGCTCTGCAAGGGCCGTCAGCGCATACAGGCCCACATTTGCCGTATCGGCCTCGTGACAGGCAGCACAAGCGACCCGATCAAACATCCATACGGGGACTTCCAGAAATCGGTCCGACCGGCCGCCAGTAAGATTGCACCGATACACTGCATCACCAGGCTTATCGATCTCGTGATGGATATAGACCGACTGCCCAAACCAAGGATGCCATCGATAAAGAACCTCTCGGCACTCGATAACGTGGGTGTTCTGGCGTGCAATTGTACAACGACAACCACTCGCACTCGGGGCTGAAGATGCAATCACTACGCAAGTTCATTGCGGCCCAAACCGTAACTGCCTGAGTGTCTGGTCAAACGGGGGCGAGATCAGCCGGGTCTTTCTGCTGACGAGATCATGGAGGCATTTGAAAGCTTCAACCCTGATGGTTAACTGAATTCGAAGCGCCGCATGAAGATTACAGCTAAATAATTGCGGTTCCTTGAGTTGGTCGACGCGTGGGTCATTGCCCTGTTGGCTGTCGGCTGCTACCTAATAGTTAATTTGAAAATCAGCGGTTTGGACATCAAATGCACGTCGATAAGCTTGCGCCGATAACAGTACCATTACCTTCTCTCTACTTGGATCCGAACAATCCTCGTTTTTGGTCAGAAGCCGCAAAGCGCCCAGTTTCGGACAAGAAGACAACTGAAGAAGGTGTTCAGAACAACACCTTTCGCAGTATTTCCAAACATGGAGTAGAAGAACTATTTTTTAGCATACTGCGAAACGGATTCCTTCCATTAGATCGACTGGTTGTGAGAAAGCTAGATGTTGATGGTGATGCTTATGTTGTGTTGGAAGGTAACCGGCGATTGGCAGCATTGCGCGAGCTTCATGATCGTGTCGAAAATGACGCTGTCGATCCAGCAGACGCCAGCGAAGAGTATCTTGAAAAAATCGTGGAAAGCACGACCGAAGTTGAAGTGCTCCTGTATGAAGGCGAAGCTGACTCCGATATTTCTTGGTTGCTTCAAGGTATTCGACACATCAGTGGTATTAAGGAATGGCAGCCTGCCCAACGGGCAAAACTTGTCGCCGACCAAATAGATGAAAAAGGCGCAGGCTTGCGCGAAGTTGGACAGATGTTTGGACTATCCGCAATAGCGGTGGGGCGATTGTATCGAGCCTTCAAAGGTTTGGAACAAATGAAAGCGGACGAGGAATACAGTCGAAAGGCAGACAACTCATACTTTTCGCTGTTCGAGGAAGCTTATCGGAACCAGACTGTCCGCAAGTGGTTGGGCTGGAGTGACGAGGAGAGTGCCTTTACAGACATCGATAATCTCAGGACCTTCTATGCTTGGATTTCTCCGGATGAGGAGAACGATGACCGCCGCCGCTTGCACGATCCGAAGCACGTGAAAGCCTTAGCGTCAGTAATCGAGGCTGGAAAGCCGTCTTTGATGACAAAAATCGATGATCATGAGCTTGCTATCGAAGTAGCTAGAGAGATAGCGGAGAATGAGGAAACTAGTATTGATTGGGAGGCAGTCCATGAGCGTATTCTGCGCCTCTTAAACGATATTCCAAACAGTGCGTTTCAAACTAATCCCGACAAGTATCTGGAATCTCTTGATAAAATCGTTGAGCAGGCTGAAATCCAACGGAAAATGGCTAACTCCATTGCCGAGGGTTGAGCTTTGGCAAACGTTAAGCCTGCTGCGGCAATCAATGAATACATTTGGGATCAACTTGATCCGTTGCTCTTGTCGTCTGATTGTCCGCCATTGATTAACATAGAAGTTCGCTTCGCTTCATTCCTTAGGGACAGCAAGAATATTAAACCCCTACCCGCGCAAAACTTGGCGGAAAAGTGGAAGAGCGACCTCCTGAGGAAAGTTCAAAATTATCTTGATGATTGGAGTATTCAGCGCAGCCACGAGCCTGCAGCGCCTTATGCAGAAAGCGTCAATGAATTGATCACGTGGCAGAATCCGAGATTTGAAGAAATTACCGGTAGAAAGCCAATCCACGATAACTTCGTCGAAGTCGCAGAGTGGCTAAGATCGATGAATGGGAAAGATTTTCTCTTCGCGGCTGCGTTGTGCCTGAAGGAACTAGGCGCAACCGAAATCTATGTCACTGACTCACCGGGAGACGGAGGTATTGACCTGATTGGTTTTTGCAAGGAAGGACCGCTCAGTGCCTTCTTCTTTTTGGTTCAGGCGAAAACAGGAGGTGGTAAGGGCTTGTCTCGTGATACCGTTCTACAAGAATACGGAAAATTTAAAGCGACGATGCGTTCGGACGGATCGTCTCAGTACAACGAGATATTCTATCGGACTGCAAGGGTTGAGGGACGTGCGCTGATTTATCTTTTTTGTACAAATATGAACGCTACACAAGCATCTGCCCAAGCAGCCAGAGACCTTGGAATTCCGGTTCGACCGTTTCGCAGCCTTGCCTTATCTCTGTGCAATTTTGGAACTAAATCCGAACTTTCACAAAGGCTTGTAGAAATCCGTCAGAAATTGAAGAGGGACTTGGACTACAATATAGCCCAAGATCTGCCGGGGCATCTGAGCTGATAGATATTAGAAATTTGCCAGCTCTGTTATGTCGTCAAGTATGGTTTGGTCACCCTCTTCCCTGTGAATAAGGGATAGCAGCCCTTCCCGCCAGTCTTGCTTGCCGTCCGAGATCTCCCGTTTCATGATTTCAAGGCCGCCATTGGCATACTCTTCAAAGCACAAGACACGCTCGGCTTCGTTCGAAGGAGCCAGCATCTTTGGATCGCTGTTTTCCTCAATTGCAATCATGCTCATGATGGTTCGATCAAAGTCACCTCTAAACACTTCGAGATCGATCGGTTCAGAGCTCTTGTGGAAGGATTTCCGATTACCGCGGCGGAAACCTAGAGCAGCCGCGAAGACAAGCGCATCCTTGAAAGTTGGGAAAATACCTTCGTCCCGTAACTCGCTCAGCATTTCTTCGAATTCGGCGGGTCGTCTTACTCTAGTGGCCAAGATAGCCCTCCTCAATCTTCGTGAACTCAGGCCCATCGGTACGCTTAACGTAGTCACTATCTTCCTCACGGCCCTTCGACTTTGGGGCGTGATAGACCAAGCTGTACTCTTTCCCGATGAATGGGCGGCACTTATTGTCGACTTCTTTGCTCCATTGGGAGTTTGATGCAAAGATAATGACTTGGTCGGCGAGATCGGGAATGTGCTGTGCGATCTTCTCCCGGTATTCGCGATCCAGAGCGCCAAATGGTGAATCCATAATCAACGGATAAACGCCACCTTTGAAGAAGGTCGTTTTTGCTTTATTGCGTTCCTTTGCGAGGTTTACCAAGCTTGCAATAAAGCTCAGGCTGATGACCTGGTTCTCACCCGTCGACTTCTCAGAAACGGGCTGCTTCCCCACCCCCGGGACGTCTTTGAATATTCTCAAGGTGTAGTCTTGATCAATTTCCGCATAGAAGTCTTTACGTAGGATACTCTGGAAGGTGTCATTGACCTTGGACGAGAGATGGTGTCGCGTCTCCTCGGCCAGAGCCTCATGAAGACTATCCACAAGATTCTTGCAGGCTTCTGCAAACTCAAGCTTCTTTCTTGCCAAGTCTTCTTTTTGAGATTTGGATTGGACTTTGTCGATCTCTTTTTTGATCTTGACCAGGTCGTCGTTCAGCAGTTCGATCGCATCTTTCGCCTTGATGATTTTCAAGCACTCATCCGCTTGCAGTTGTGTCAGCTCGTTCCGCCGTTCTTCAAGGCGTTTGACATCTTCAATATCAGAAGACCCTAAGCTGCTGCTGATCTCGTCGAGCTCTTCAGAAATCGCCTTGAGGCGCTTGTTGTAGTCGCTCTCTTTTGCTGACCAAGTCGAGAGCTGTGCATATAGCCGGTTTCTCTCACGAGGCATTGCTCTTAGGTTGCTCACGACATCAGTGAACGCGGCCTCCAGATCCTCGCCAGTTGCATGATCTCGATAACCTTCGAGAGCAACTCTAGCCTGCGAGCCCTCCTGTAGTTCTGTGCCGCAAATGCACTTTGCATCGTGCATCAAGTCGTCGATGAAGGTCCGCCTAATCTTGTACGGCAGCTCGCCTTTCTTACGACAATCTTCCAAAACGTTGGAGACAGAGGTAACGGTATCGTTCAGAAAAGCCAGTGCACCAGTTTGCGAGACCAGCTCCATTCTCTCTTGGCTTAGACTCTCAAGCTCGCCTTCGATTGTGCCTCTTTCGTTCTCCAGACTTCGTCTCTGTTCTGCCTTTGCCCTGACATTAGCAATCTGCTCGTATGACGCGTTGATAGCATCAAGTTCCGTCTGGAAGCCCTTGCTTGATTTCGTCGCAGTGTCCCGCTCCTGTTTGAGATCATCTATCTCAGTATTTATCTTTGCCTCTTTCTCAAGAAGCTCACGGTAATCAGCTGAAGCCGTTTCGCTGGCTTCTTTGCGCAGATCCTTGATTACCAAACGACCAAGATGATCACTCGCGCGGTCGATAATCTCCAACCCCATTAAGGTCTTAATGGCATCTCGAATTTCACCAGAAGCAGACACATTCGCAAGTTTTTCGATCCGCTCTCCGTTGAAGAAAAAGTACGAATGCATCTGTTCCGGTATCAATTGATTGATACGATTGGATGGATTCTTGGCCGTTTCGTACTTACCACGTTCATCTATCCAGGACAGGGTTGGAACTGATTTTCCGATTGGTTCGGCGTCTAGCGCTTCGCCAGTCCGTTTGAACTCCTGTTTTCGGTGAACGGTGTAAGTGGCCTCTTCATGCTCGAATTCAAGCTCAAGACTTAGCTCCGTAACCGCTCCAAGAGCAGTTTCAGACAAAGCAAGTTCGTTAAGGATTGTTTGCTCGCCGGTATCGAAATCCGTCTTTCCGTAGAGAACCCACTTGAATGCGTTCAGTAGCGAGGTTTTTCCAGATCCGTTTTCGCCATGAATAACGGTGATTCTTGATGTATCGTCAGAAAGGAACCTGAGCTCACACTCGCCATAGAATTGGCGAAAGTTCTTGAGTTTTAGACGAAGTATCCTCACCGCTTTACCTCACGCTCGATGAGTTGCTTTATCCGCGCAGAAATCTCTTTTTCAACGCTACCAGCTGCCCCAATGTTTCGATAGCTCTGATACTCATGCTCAATGGATAGTATCTCGTTCACGACTTTTCTCGCTTTTGGGGAGGCGGCTTCGAGAATTTGCTTTGGGGACTTAGTGCGCGCGCTCATTCTAAATGCGTCCTTCTGAAATTTCTTGCGTTATATCCGCTAATGGTCGAGGAGGTTAAGGCTCTTCTTAATGTCGGTGATCGCTGAGAGCGCTTCACCGTGGTTTTCTGCAAGCGTAGCAAATTCGTTAAACCTCGCCAGTTCGCGTTTCATCAGGGATCGCTCTACGTTGGATGGAGCCTGATCTGACAATTTTTCTAGATCCGGCACAACGATAAAGTCATAGATGTATGCTCTGGTCTTCCCTTCAGAGCGCCGAAGTACTCTACCTCGTCTTTGGACAAACTCTTTTGGGTTTGCAGATGAAGCCAAGATGTAAGCAGTTCGCGTCATTGGTACATCGACGCCTTCATCTAGGCATCGGATAGCGAGCAGTGCTTGTATGTCTCCAGCCGCGAACTGCTTCAGCAATCTCGACCTCTCGTCATTGTTTTCTTCTGAAGTGAAGGGGCTTGCCCTCAATCCTAGTTCGCCTCCTACCCGCGCAAGCGCCGTATCAATGTAACGCTGACCACTTTCCTTGCTGTCGCCGCAATAGATCAGAGTATGTGAGACGTCTCCCTGTTGCTTCAGAAGCTTAATCAACTCCGGCAGCTTGTTTCGCGCTTTCCCTACCAAACGGGCTCGTTTGATCAACAATCGGTTCAGCTGTTCGCCTATATCGCTATCAGGCTTGGCTACTTGGCCAAAAAGTCTTCCAATACGCGTAGATAGCTCCGCGTACTCGTCTTGTTCATCTTCGTCCAAGTGCACAAGAATCGGGTAGTAAAGATATCGGCAGAGGTGCCCTCCGCTGATCGCCTTGTCCAAGCCGTAGTCCAAGACAATCTCGCCGAAATACCTCTTGAGACCGTCGGTACCTTCTTCATCGCCGTAGCGATCAGGCGTCGCCGTCAATCCAAGTCGAAATGCAGCGCTCTCTGGGAGAGCTTGTAGGTTAGATGGCGCACCCAAATTATGCGCTTCATCGCCAACAAATAGGATGTTGCCATCAAAAGAGCCTAGAACAGACTGGAATGGCTTGTCTGCCATAGAGGCATTGACTGCGATGAGCATTACGTGCTGCGTTGCCTTTGATCGCAGCTCATTCAGGCGCCTCTGGCATTCTTCCATCCAGCGAGTGACGCCACCATAGCACAAAACAGGCTCAAACCCGAACTCTTCAGCTTCTCGGGCCCATTGTTCTGCAAGATGTTGATAAGGAACCGTAACTACGATGCAAAGCTGGCCGTTCTTCTGAGCGACAAAATCATTCAGCCTCGTCACTGCGGTCAAAGCAGTCACTGTCTTGCCGGTTCCGGTTGCCATGTGAAGAACCCCGCGACCATTATTCTTGAACCATTTACGTATCCCCTCTTCTTGGTAGCCACGTAGCCGACCGTCAGTCAGGAAGTGTTCAGGCACACGGGGAGAACTTGGCTCTTTAGGCGGAAACAATTCGTAGTGTCTGGAGCTATCTCGGGCCGCGCTGACGAACCTCTCAAGATCGGCTGAAGAAGGGTCAAACAGCGCCAAGTTCGGATCGAGCCCTCTCCACATTCGATCAAAGGAACCCGCAATACGGTTGTTTCTTTCTAGGCTTTCGCTTGATGTCCAATCACAAAAAACGCTGAAAGCTTCCCAATTTGTACCGGCTCCGCCGGTCAAATTGTACGATCCTTGGAAGCCGACTCGGCTTCCGAACTCATCAGTGAAGATGCCCTGTTTGGCATGCATGATTCCGGACAGCCTGTTCTTGGGAATGCCAACTTTGAAGGTCAGTACGCCATCATGGAGAAGCCACCCAAGCGCTTCTCGCGTATATTGCGTAAGATGGTCGTAGAGATCTTCATACGATTGGGAAATGAAGTCTTGGACATGCTCATCTGACAGTTGGCCGTCAACCTGAAGGCTCTTGAAGTCTTCGACAGATATTTCGGGTGAGATCACCCACCTAGCTTTACCGCCGTTGACTGCGAAGGTTGCCATGCCATGAGCTGCATCGCGCAACCACGCGCTGCTAAAATATCCGACAGCTATGTCATACTGTTGCGCGCGCTCAAGAACAGGATCAAAGAAATCCACTACTGGATCATGCTCGCTCGTTGTGACGTAAAAAGGGAGTTTCAGGATCTCAAGGGACATCAATCAATACCAAAATCCCCGAGTATCATCCCAAGCAATTCTTCTCCTTCTCCCTGCTCGGCTTCCTTGCTTGCGAACAAGTGATCCAGCCGCGTCAGGTCGGGCGCACCGCGCGAGTCGAGAGCATCTTGCAGGGCTTTAAGGTCTGGCACGCCCATACCTCCAACCTCTAGAATTCGATCACGAATTGCTACGTATTTCGCAACCGCTTCGGGCAGCTCAATAATTGAAACAATCTTTTGATCGACGTCGAAAATAGCACGGTTTTTCAGAAAGCTCAGTAGCGGTCTTGTCTGAATCTCGCCCCAAACGGGGCTCAATACTTCTGAAAGAGCAAATGCCGTCTTTGGACCGTTTGCCAAAGCGATTGCGCAAGTCTGTGTTAAGTCCGCTTGGCGCTCTTCTTGCCCGATGGCCCGTACAGTCAGGTCAAAGCGCCCTCGACCGACCGAAACCGCCTCAGGCGAATTTTCGAGGCCAAGTGATATCGACGTTGTCAAAACATCTCTCCGGCCTTCAAGCTCCTCGGCAATTTCAACGAGCGTCATCGACCGTTTCGCTTCTGTTAGAACGGTTAGAACATCTTCACCAAGGCCCCTAAACTCTGACTTGTTATCATCAGATGCTAGACCGATCATCAGGCCCCGCTTGGTCTCAAAGCGCTTGTCGTCCTGCACAATGCCAAGGAGCATGTAAGGTCCAAACGCGATCCCAAAACGTTCAGTCTCTCCCTGAAATAAGCCGGAGAACAGAACTTTAGCGCTTACAAACCCACCGACACTTTCCAGGTGACGAAGCGTGCGGTCTCGAATCTCTTGAAGATCGTTGTCCGTAAGGCTCAGGTTTTCATAGAGATCGTATGTTCCTCTCTCAACGATGAGAACTTCCTCCAGCCTTGCTAGAGTGCTTCCGATGTGATGAATGCTCTCGTCTTTAGAAAAAATCTCATGCATTCTGGCTCTGACTTCGTCGCAGTGCATGGCATGCCCAGCCTCCCGAAGGATCAGAACGCATCGAACAGAAATTGGCAGTCTCGCGGCTGACTCGACAATATCGCCGTCGAAGGTTGCGCCGAAGCGGCCCGACAACTCGGCTTTAATCTCTGAAAGCGGATAGTCAGGCAATACAGACGCAATCTGTGACAAGCGGGTTGGAAGGTGTTGGTCACGGATTGCGGACACAATCCGCTGCCGAAGTGAACCAGACAAGTCTTCCGGTTCGTGGCTCATCAAGAGCAGATCTTGTTCTTGCACCCAACCTGCTTCGGTTCGAACACTTTCAGCGTCGAGGAACGACCTCAAGTCGCCGTACGCCAAGTCGACCGCAAGACGCTCCTCAGCAGTCAGTAACTTGCTTACAGCACCGATCTGTTCCTCAGAAACGACTTTCCGGTTCTTGAAGAGCGTTTCCAGCGTTCCTTCCTGCTCTAACGCAGCGACCAGAATCTTCTTCGTGCGCTTCGTCTCGAACTTTTGCTTTGCCTTCTTCTCGATCTGACGAATGCGCTCTCGGGTCACGTCATAGCTGGTTGCGACCTGTTCGAGCGTTTCGGTCTCATCACTATTGATACCGTACCGTCGTTTCAGGATGTCCCGCTGCCTTTCGTCGAGTGACAAGAAGGATGCCGCGATGATTTCGGCTATTGTCAACTCTTCGATTGAGGCCGTCTCGGAAGTCTTTATGTCTTCAGGTTTGATGCTCCCGAGTTCAACTATGCTCGCAAGCGATGTTCGCGACACAAATTCGCCTCGCAACAAACGTCTAAGGTCGGGTAAAATATCGCTACCTGCACCACAAATTGAGAGTCGGGCTTCGATCAATTTAGACACGATTTCGTCGAGTTGTTCGATGCTCTTTCGTCCGCAGCCGGGCAGCGAAAGAATGCGTGAGGCGGTTTCGTCATATGTCTTCAAGAACTCTACTAAACTCTTTTGGTGTTCCAACTGATCAATTTTGAGGAGGTTCGCGAGCCTGGTCGGCGGGGACCACTCAAACAGTTCATCAGGATACAGCATTCCAGAAAAGAACATTTCGGCGGCGCGGATCGCACGTTGGAAGTAGCCATCCTCGTTTAAGATCTGTTCTTGGTCACCATCAGCATTAGTTACGCTCGGTACGAAACTGCGCAAAATTTGATCGAGTTCATCTGCCGATTTGCGCCCAAGGTTCGGCAGTTTAAGGAACGCTTGCCGAGAGCGTTCCGGAGCACTCAAGTACGCGCTCACAGTATTGACTGGCAGACAATCGGAGCTTGCTGATATTGCATTCAATAGGCGAACCGAGCAGTCGGCTTCTCTTACTACATCGACGATGCGGTCAGCCGCGCTCTGTCTGTCCCAATCAACGTCGCGCGCGAACTTCCTGACAAGACCATCAAGTTCCATTGCAGTTTTTTCGCCAGAATTCTCGAGTTGCCTGAAAGCTTCTCGCGCTGTGTCAGGCGCTCTCATGTAGGCAGCGATAGTATTTGCAGGCAGCTCCCCTTCGGTGTTACGCAACACATTGATCAGCCGCGTTGATGCGAAACTCTGTATCGCCAGGTCCAGAAGTCGTCCTTCTTCCGGAGCATTTTGAGAAGTGGGCCGTTCTGGCTGATGCGGCCGGCTGCTAGAAGTGTATGTGGCCTGCTTCTTGGAATGGATGCCCTGAAGCGGCTCATCGGTGGCCAAGCCCAGCATCAAGACGGTTAAATTGTCGTCAGAATTTGCCCTGGCTTCTAGCCGTTCATCGGGCGCCGTGTTGTCAACCTTCGCCTCAGCTATTTCTGTCTGGCTTGCTTCGGTAGTTTGGTCAAGCGTTCTAGACACGTTCTCCAAGACAAGCACGGGGGCCGGCTTCGGATCTTGACGTGGTTCCGTTGCGGCTACACTTGGTTCAGGTTCAGCTGCCCAGATTTTTGGGGCGTTCTCAGCGTCGGATACGGCCAAGCCACTTTGCCCACCTGCTGCGGCGGCAGGAGTCGTTGGCACAGTCTTTACTGTTTCCCTGCTCACGAGGGTTTTGAATTTCTTGCCCAGTCTTGAAAGCATGTTTTCCGCTTACGGCTCCCCGATAACTCACTAGAAAAGCACCAAAAAGAGCCCAACTATCCCTTCAATCTACCAGTTGAAACCACCAAAGGCTATGTGTTTTGAGGAGAGTAAGTCTAGGATCCTGCTCGCAGTGATTACGGCCTCTTCGGGATCACCTTTGGATATAGAATGTACAATCAGGAAACCATTTTGCAAGACCAGTTGCGGCGGCAAAGTGAACCCTTTGACGCTCTCTGGGCATCCCGGAGCAAAGTGTCCGATGGCGCTTACTTGGCACCCTTAAGAACCCACGCCTTACGGGTTCTTCGGCTGATCTGCGTATTCCGGAGTATCCGCCCACTCATTCCGACAACATGCGCCCA
>TARA_R110002012_G_scaffold206341_4_pt1 | contig 13574 bp, 9 predicted proteins | sample TARA_R110002012 | Tara Oceans TARA_R110002012 (sample SAMEA4396515) | marine metagenome | biome: Westerlies Biome; feature: [DCM] deep chlorophyll maximum layer (ENVO:01000326); material: water (ENVO:00002006), including particulate matter (ENVO:01000060) such as... | depth 40 m
GTCGCCTTGGCCTCGGTGAGAGTATCCGCCAGAGCCTTCTTGCATGTATGCTTTTTCAAGTCCAAAGTGTGTTCGGACTTCATCAAGATTTACACCTGCTTCGTGTGCGAATTTTTCTAAGGTATCAATATAGGCCATTGCGTTGTTTTCATTTCCAGACATGTTATCACTCTTTTTTGTTTCTTTTGGTGAACAATCTTCGCAACCGGCTTCATCCCCTTTACATCTCATGCAATCAGTGTTCTTATCCATATAATCTCCCTTAACGATTTCATCACCGTCAAGGTGGCTTAGAACACGGCTTAGGCCGTTGCGAATTTCATTCAGTGCTTCTGCATTTGTCATTGTATCATCCTCGTCATCCATTTTTAGAATAGTGTAATTTGATTCAGGGTTAATGCCCTTCTTACACAGTGTTATTTCATGGAGTTCAAGGTCGGTGATTTCTCGGTGTGTTCCGAGTTCGGGGGTTGTTTTGGTGACACGGAACAAAGCCTGCCCGCCAATAGAGAATGAGCGAAGTTCGCCATCACGGACTTGCTTTTGGACTTCTCTTGCTTTTTGAATATCGTCACGGATTTTGCATACTACAAACAATCCGTGATCATCAACCTCGGATTTCCATACACGGTTTTGAGAATCAGTGTAATTATTCACTACCTCTCCAACCTGAATGCCACTGTGGGCGAGTTGAACATTGCGAAATGCTTTGTTGTTCATAAATTTGCTAAAAGCCTTCTTTAGTGCCGAGACTGGTATTCTGTCTCCTTGCTTATCCACCATATCGACGGATGCGTAGCCTGCAACGAACAAGTCTGCGCCATCAGCCGATTTCAAAACGAAATCAGAACCAATTGCGGAGAATCCGACAGTTGATTGCGCTTGCATGAACCAAAGGATTTCATGTCAAGGTATATGAATGGTTTGGCAATTGAATCAAGCGATACGCTGTGGTTCAGACCTTGAAGCAGGCTCTATGTCTTGCTCATTTGCTGTTTCTTTTGGGGTTTTTTCTGGATAACGGAGAACGGCCCTTTCTCCATCGACTTGAAGTTCGGCAGGGCCAACATCCTTTTCTTGTATTGTCAAATTGAGTATTGGCTCTTGTTTTTCATCCTCAAGGTCACGGTTTTTAGGATCTGCAAAGGTGGTGTTTTCTTCATCGGTCAATTCTGTTGGCCCACGCGGGGCGGTTAAATCAGCCTGCATACCAGACCATGCGCCGCCATCGGGCGATGCACTATTCATCCGAGGATATACAAAATTCTCGATAATGTCATCGTCTATGGCTTCATTTACAGTCCATTTACCGTCTTTTTCTTCAATTCCGTATTCATTGCCAAAGTTTTCAAGCATTTTTGGGCTTAAGCCCTTTACCGCACTGCATAATTGAGATGTTGTCATTGATTCCTCTTCATCTCTAATGTATCTCCGAGTATGTTTCATAGTATGATCCACACTGTCGCCTTTTTCCTCGTCACCCGTTATTGCTGGTGCGCGAAGTATAATAGATTTGATTGTTTTGAATTTTCTTCGTTTTTTCCTTCTTACAGCACTATGCAATGGACTGTGCGTTCCAGCACTATTTGATGAAAGAGAAGAACCTCCGGCACTACTGCCACCGCCGACACTACCGCCGCCAACAGCCGCACCTTCTTTCAAAAGAGAGAGCGCAATTGGCCCCCAAAGTGGCATTTGATGTGAAGCGTGTTTCACCAAAGAAGGCAATTCACATTCAATAGACTCTACATCATACCCCTTGCCATCATATACTCCTTTAATCAAAACAGGCGATAAAATTTCAGGATAATGCAAAGTAATGTCATTATGTATCACTTTGATATGAGGCGTGGTCGGATATTGCTTTGAAATGTTATCCTTCTCAACAAAGCGAATCCATTTTGGATGAACGGAACGGCCTTTGATAAATGTTGAAGTCAAATCTCGCAATAACAAATTACCCCCTTTTTCCTTCAACGACAAAACCGTTTTTTCCAAGCCATCAGTGTCGGCTGAATTGTAATTATTTGGCGAAGGAAAATGCAAGTGGTCTGTGCTGTCATACAAAGTTCTCAAAGCATCTAAACGATCTTCAAGTGGTTCTAAGTGTAAATCCGTTCCTTTATGCAAAAGTAAATCCACAGCAACCATAGTGTCGCCATCAACATAAGCGTCAAAAATAGCATCGCCTTGTATTTTCTTCAAGTCGGTTTTTATTTTACTCGACAAAGACATAGGAGATACTCGCTTGCCCTTCTTTTCAACCAAAAACCGTTTTCCTTTAGGCATTTTTTGAACAGCCCACCCGCCGCTAAATCCTTTCAAAGAAGCAATGTCTTCTAAATCATAAATCGTATGTGCTGGCTCAATCATCGTCTTGAAAACACCAGTTGGCTCATAATCATCAGCCTTAATCAAATCCCCACTTACTAAATGAGAATGACCGTATGGATTTGTTGCCGACATTGCATAAACATCCCTTTCTTTGGGTTTTATTTCAGCATCCAGCATAGATGGCAAAGGAATGTGGTTTTCATGCACTGTTCTTTGTAGTGTATTGAAAGGGGTATCCTTCAAATCAAATCGCAATCCGTTTTGTTCTGGATCAAACCTCCATGCCAGCGTAGCGGGCATTTCGTGACCCCACACATCGTTATTACCTGCTAAATATGTTGGCGGCATAGTAGATTGAGCCATAGGGGATACTGGCTGAATTATTTCTCCGTTGCCATTTTGAGATTTATTTTCAACCCTCATTGCCGCCATGTTTGCCGCTTGAGCAATTTGTTGTAAATTACCTCTTGCTATTGTATTCGACTCAATATCCGTTCCTGTCAATACCTCCGGCCCAAATTGCTTTATGACTTGTTCAACCACTTTTGAGATGTTGTCGCCAAGTGCCATATCAGCGTCTTTGAAATGAGCATTATGCAATTTCCAATAATCCGATACCGACGATGGGTGGTCTTCTCGATAAATTCCTCTTTTTGGATTGCCAACATCAGTATGTGCCGCCATAGCCCTCCCCAAAGAGGACATAAGCAAAGCATCAGATGGCACAGTCATTCTACCGCCCTGCCCCTTTACCTCGCTTGGGTGAAGGTGTGCGTGATTTGATACCGCCGACCAATTCCCTCTTTTACGGGTATATCGGTCTGAATTAGTTCCTCCTGTAAGGGCTGGCGAGCGAGTTTGGGTTGCCGCACTCGGAAAGTGGCTGTTATGGTGTAAAGATTGGTCTAATTTTTCAAATACTGAATCGACCAATTCTTGTTCAACCCAACCGCCATTGAAAACAGACGGATATGATTGTTTCAATAGGTCTTTTAGAGAATCCTTAGAACGGCCAACGCCGCCCCAATGCAAAAACGGCAACCACCAGTGATGATTTAACGACTTTTGATTCTCGCCATCCCATGCGCCGGTATAATGGTCGTCTAAATCTCCAATGCTTGCACTTGAAACAGGGCCATGACGATCAGCAGGGCGAGTCCACCATTCAGCCAACGGCGTGAAACGACCTTTCCATGAACGCAAAGCACGATCCCATGTAATTCCTGATTTTTCTTGAAATTTGTTAATCAACGCCTTGCTATTTGGAGAGTCTTTGGATTCCTCCGCACTCATTTTTTGTAGAATATCTCCAAATTCATCCCTATGCTCAGGAGTATTCCAATCCAATCCAAACAAATAAGGCAACATGCCAAAAGAAGTCATAAATTCCTGTCTTTTTTCTTCAAGCCATTCTCCTTCATCCATAAATGCGCTTCTATTGCGGTCTTTTTGGTATAAATCGTGCATAGACATAGGAGAGTTGCCGTATTCCGGCGAATTCCGGTGTAAATGCGCTAAAGACTTTTCATGCAAAGCGTGTTCTTTCAGCATTTTAGCAAAATCAATAAGGTGATGAGCATATTCTGGTTCGCCATGTTGCCCTCCATGCAGTAAAGGGCAAGTTCCTGATTTCAAGCATAGAGGCTGGTGGTGTCCGTAAGGATTAGATGCGTCGGCCATCGGCCAATCCTCCATCATGTTTGTCGATACCTTAGTTTGACCCGCCATATACGGAGAGCCAAGAGTCATTGAGGCAACGCTCATAGGAGACTCCAAATCTCTCATCCTATACGGTTGATCTATTTTATCCTCAATCATTTGAGGCAAAATCATATCAAGAGGATTTTCTGATTGTTTTGTTAATGAAATATATTCGCTAAAGTCATAATCAGCATCGAGCAAAGTTGCGATTACCGCATCCGTTCTTTTTCTGAATATATCGCTCATCTAAAACCCCCTCATAGGCGGTCATAGACTTTTTCAAGCATATCGGCAATTTCCGATACGATCCCCATTTGGCCTTCACCGCTTGCTTTCTTTATATTGCCTAATGATTCTTCGATAGGTGCGCGATTAGGATGATTCTTGTTCACTCCGCCGTCATTTAGGTGCATGTGAAGCGAAGATGCTTTTGCATCATATCCGGTTTGAGATACAGCAGGCATTTTATACACTTCGCTAATGGTAGTCTTTTTCGGTGCGTCGTTTGTAGCGGGGCGCATTTGATTTGTTCCAAATCCTTGAACACGGTCGCCGGTCTTTGCATCTACAAATTGAGGCACTTGGTTTTCTACGCTCTTTTCTTGTTCGTATTTGACAATGATTCCGTGTTCGGCAAGAATTTGAGAAGTCAAATCATTTGATGCTTTCTTTTTGTCAAAATGACCTTCGCCCGTCATTTCTGGCTTTTCGGTTTTTCTACCCAACCTGCATTCAACGCACTTTCCTGATGGTTCAAGACCCGATTTATCGGTCTTTCCGCATCCGTCGCAAATAAATTGAGACTTTGACTCGCTTTTGATAAAAGCCGCTTCTAATTCACGGACATGAGCGAGCAAATCACCTTCGGGCGTATTTTCCATTGGGTCGAACCACTGTGGCATTATCCATTCACCTGCTTTTCCGCTTGCTTCCAATCCTCTAATTCCTCATAACGAGATTTAGTGAACAATTCGCCACTGCCTGAAAATGGGCCAGTGGATGAGGATAATTCCGCGCCAGCATCACGATTCAAAGGATCGTATGTTTCGTCGGCATGTGGTGTTGTTGATTTTATCCAGCCATAACGCTTCATTAGCGTTTCTGGGTCTTCAACCGCTTTTTGCATGACTGTGTTTTCTTTTTCCAACACATCAATGCGTTCTCGGAGGGTTCGCAATTCTTGAACCATCTCTTTGAGTAATTCTACTTGTTCTGTTTCATCGCTCATTACATCACCCGCACTGAATTGCCGCATCGACGGCATTCGTAATATGGTTCAACGCCGCCGGTTGCTACTCTTGCTTTTTTTGTCATCGGAAAATTACCGCAATTAGCGCAATCAACCCTGTTTGAATGTGGTCGTGGCATTAGACTCATCAAGCGTTCTTGTAATTCTTCTTCTGTTTCTCTTTTATCGAAATCACTTTCTTTTGGTTCGCCAAATTCCTCATCGTCTTTTAGCATAGACCATCCGATTTCTAAAGCCTTATTCAGCCCTTTGCTTTTTTTGTTTTTTGACCTAAGAGCCTTGAAATCATCGCCGCTAATTTTGCCATCGCCGTCTGTATCAAGTTTCTTTTGATTTCCGGTCAATTCTTTATCGTCGGCCATTAGAAACCACCTGCTTGTGCGCCGCCTGCCATATCAGCAGGCATGTTTTGAGGCATTTGTTGTTCCATTGAAGCACCCATTGGGTCTGGGGCCATTCCGCCGCTTACAGGGCCAAGTGGTTGCATTTGAACAACGGAGGCGTGTTTAGCCTTAATCATCGAAAGTGGTTCCTTGATTGACAAAACCGCCATTTCAAGTTGCTTCATATCCATTTGTAGTCCAACAAGGGCTTGTTCTTGAATACCTGCTGAACGCTGGTCGTCAAGCAAATGTGTAAGACTGTTCATTTTGCCGACTAAATCCGAGATGGTTCTATCCACTTCGTTGAATAATCCGGCGATTGGTGCTGTGCTTACAGCAGTAGTGGGATCAACGCCCATCATAGGTTCAGCCTTCTGCAACAAATGGCTACGGACTTCTAAAGCCCGCATACGATCCGCAATAGAAGGTGAACCTTGGTATGTCACTCAAACCACCCGATGAGGTGTATAAAATCCTGAAGAACGGCCAGCGCGACTTACGCCCTTGATGACTGCATTTTCAGTTCCGTTGTAATCAGACGCTTTGTTGTTGTATTGCGGGATTACGCCAAGGAATTGAGTATGTGCGGGGTTTGCCTCGGCTGTCTTTGTCAAAGAATCGTGAAGGTTCAAATCGCTTTTGAGATATGACAAAGCATTCTCGGCATCAATCATGTGCTTGCCAATCATGCCTCTATTGCCTTCGGTAATTGCCTTTTGCATAGCCTCTAAAGAAGCCAACGCTCGGCGCGACATTGCATCCATTTTTTGTAGAATCTCTTGGTTATCCGGCATACGCTTCAATCCTCCCAATAGGTTTCACTTCATTAAACATTCGTCTTATCATCCGATAATCCGTTTCTCTTCAACGCTTCTTTAATTTGATGGTCGGCCATTTTTTCTTCGGGTGTTTCAAACCTTCTTTTGTCGGTTTTTTTATCTACGCCAGTTGGTGCGCCGTCGTTTCTCATCAAATGTTCAGGCGATTGTCCGAGGCTGTTTTTACCATCGGTGTTATCGCTTATTGTCCTCAATGGCGGAATGCCTGTATGCGCCACGCCTGCTAATGAAGCATCAAGAGGCATAGAACCTCGACTTACACTTAGATCACGGCGGCTTTTTTGAACCTGCCCGCCTTGCTTTTGAGCCATTTGCGCGGCCTCCGCTTCTTGTTGTTTTTGTTGGATTTCTTCGTCGGATGGTTGCCTGTAATCGAAGTGTAGTATTTCATCATCAATCCCATCACGCAGGTTTGCTTCAAAGCCTGCTTGTTTCATTTGAATCATGTTGCGGATTGCCATTTCGTCACGGCGCATTGTCATAATCTCATCCTCTTCTTCATGTGGGCTTAAAATCAAATCCCATTCGGTGATTGAAAACGCTTCAAGAATTTGAGGGAATAAAACACGGTTGTAAATCGACTGTGAATGTGAAATAGCCCTATTGCTTACTACAATTTGCATACCTTCATTGTTCAATCCGCCGCCCGACACATCATTCATAAAGACATTTGAAACACCATAAAAAGCCGAGATTCTTTGCCGAATGTCGTCTTTCATAGGAATGTATTGTAATTCTTCTAAGGTATCCATCATTCGGACATATTCAATGCCGCCTCGACCTGATTCGGTTTCAACACCAATAGTCGGAATGTAATTCGGATCTCTCTCAAGGTGTTCTTGGATGTTTCTGGCCGTTCTTTCAACGGTTTCAAGGTTTGATGATTTAATCACCATCACGCCTCTTGGCATTCTTCGCTTTTGATACGCTGAATACACATAGTTATCCATTGAAATTAAAGTGTTCACTTGTCGCCACATTGTAGCAACAGGGCTACGGCCATACAATTTAGAAGGCGACCATTTGCTAATGTGTATTACTTCACCCTCGGTATAGACTTGACCTTTTCCAACACCTGCCAAATTCATGTAATGGATAGGCACTACTGGCATACCTGTCTTGGGGCATTTAGCCTTTGAATCACTTGTTCTAAATGAGCGATCTACAAGGCTTGTATATTGACTACCGCCACGCACACCCCTCTTATCGGCCAAAATCCTCATAAAAATAGGGTCGGCTCGACTGATTTCTTTTACTCGGTAAAACATTGGCTTCTTTGATTTGGGGTCAATGAAGTATTCCTTCGTCAATACAATATAGGCATCATCAACAATATCCAAATCCATTTCAATTTCACGGAGGATTTCGATAAAGTCTTGGTGCATACGGTTTTTAGTGCCGAATAAGGCATCGGCATAATCAATTTGAGAACGATCCGCTTTACGGACTTCGCCGCCACACTTTGAACAAGTCTCGACTTGTTGTTGAAATTCTTCGGCACATTGAACGCACTTCACTACAAACTTTGGCTTCCAGCCCCACCCTTTACGGAATGTTTCAACATTAAGGTGATTGAGAATTGAGCGAAGCACCAGACATTCATACGCCGCCGCATACAACGCAGGTATGGTTATGCCTTGAAGCAAAGCAGGTTCTTGTATTCCTGTTTGAAACAAAGGCATTGTCGGCATCGGTGTGCTATGCCGTTCCATATCCATTCCAATTGAAGAAAAGAGTCTTTCAATGCGCTTTTTATCTGCCAAATTAAATCACATCCGCTTTCAATTGTTCTTCGCTGATGTTCCACTTCTTGAGCAAAATTGTTTGTTTTTGGGGAGATGAATGATTGTATGTGAACAAGCGTATTGCCTGTTCTTCGCCTTCGATTGCTTTTTGAATTACAATCGCATCCTCCTTCTTATCATTCAAATGTTCAAAGGCTGAATCACAGGCTTTTTTGACTGCTAAATTACCTTCTATAACGATTGATGACCCCTCCGCTTTAACAGCACTGACACCCATGACACTTTTAAGAGTATCAACATACGATTCCGAATTGTTTGAGGAAAAAGGCAAAATTATTCTTGGTGTTCCTCTCGGATCCAGTTCTGTTTTTCCTCCGGCCTCCCAGAGTCCAGCAATCAATCGGCCATAATCCTTCACTATTGCATCCCCTCTTTCAACATCATAATACAATGATTTTTTGTCGGACTTTGAGCCTTTGCCAACAGCGTAAATATCATACAAAAACCCATGACTTTTGATTAAACCCGCCAGTTCTGAAGTGCTTGCTAAAACGCCCCGTTCAACAATACCTCTTGAGTCAAGTATGCCGTTCTTTGCCAACAATACGGAGGCATCGCCTAATATCGTTTGTTCTCGATATGAAAGCCGTTCTGATTTGTCAATACGGCTTCTCCATTCGCTGTAAGCAAGTTCTCTTTGCTCGTCATCGGTTGAGTCCGACCATGACTTGATGAATCTTCTAAAGGGTATGTCAAAGCGGGTATCATTACGATTAAGTGTTTCATAATCGCTATCGGTCAAAGGTAATTCCGACACCAAATTAGGATTTACGCCGCTAAAGTGTTTTAGAATTGACCGGCGTTCAAGGTGAATCAAAGGGGTGATAATCTCAATCATCTCTTTCTTTTCAGCCTTCAATAACAAACCAACCATCTCGCCACTTGTCATGCCAAAGTTATCTGAAAACCATGATTTTCCTATTTCTTTACCATCGAGTTCAGCACCGGGTTGTTCATTTGGATTTGAGGGGTTATTCGGATTCTTAAATCCTTGAATGTTTGCGCCAGTCTTGGCTTGAGCCGCCGTTTCTTGTTGCTCTTGTTGTTTGGCCGAATCGGTTTCGACCTTTTGTTGAGCATTGTTTTGAGCCAATTCCAATTCCTTTTCTTTTTGCTTTACTTCGGGAGAATCGGCAGTGTTGAGCGAAGGGAGTATTTTCATTATTGCGTCATCCCAAGAATCAACGCCATAAACAAATTCAATTCGATCACGCATCAGCCCACCCCAACCTCTTTTGCCAAGACTCGGCATCAAGTATTATGATGTTATCCCTGAATTCCTTCGTTGCTTGAACCGTTAATGCCAAAGCCATAACCATGTCGTCATGTCCTCCAAGGCTTTCCATTCGCCCGTTATCGAGCATGGTAAATGTAGATAATTCATTGATTAGGGCATTGATGTGCCGTCGAGTCGCCCCCTCGTCTTTGTAAGGCAAGAAAAGGTGCTGTTGCTCAAAGTGTAATTGCAGGGTGTGAATCAACGCTTCTTTCTTCATACGAGTTGTATTGAACGGTTTTATCGGCAGGTCACTAATTTCATTTAGAACCTGATTGAATGCCATTGCGAAGTTGTTTGTTTCTAATTCAATAATGACCGGACTAAAACGGGCATTCAATTCAATGATTTTGTCAATTTGAGAATTGAAATCCATGCCCTTTTCGTGGTGAACATGAACAATGTGTTTTTTCCTATTTTCATCCATAGCAATAACCATCATGCAAGTGTAATCCGCTTTTCGATTTGCGCTAATTGCAGGATCCCAGCCGATGTAATAGGAGTATTCGCCTCCATCAATAGGGTAGTATGACAAAGCCAAGGTTTCATCCTTTGCCTTTTCAATAACTTCTTCAGGGAATAGACTTGATTCACTGGCAATTGGTTTGCATAGGTATTCTCTTGTAAATGCAATAGAAGTCATTTCACTGCGCCGTGTATTCAGTGCATCAAGCGACCACCGTTCCTCCCAAAGAGGTTTGCCGGTCTTTTCATCAATTGCTGGATATTCATTGACGCAATAACCATCTAATTTTTTCAATTCGGAATATAAATCTGTATAGGAAAAAGGTGTGCCGACGATGCAAAGTTGAGCCGTGTGGTGGAGAACCGGCAACAATGCAGTATAGAACCATGTTGAGATAGAATTGAGTTGGGTTTGGGCTTCGCTTGATAATATGTCATCAAGCACTACAATTTGAGGGTGCGCCCCACGAACCGCTTTACCAACGGACATTGCCCGAATGGAGGATTTATTTGTCATTTTGAACAATTGCTTCGCCCACCCGCGAGCAGGTTTTAGATGAGCCAATGCAGGCGTAGTCATTATCAATTCATCCATTTTTGACATGTGATCGATGGATTGGTGCTGGCTGTGCGAAAAGAAAAGAACCTCGGTGCCGGGATTGTAAGCCATTTTCCAAAGCAAATAGCAACGGAAAAAAACAGACTTGCCATGATCACGACTGGCTATAACGCAGGTTTTTGTATTCTGTTCCGCATTATCATACCATTCGTTGTGAAAATGAGCCAATTGAAAACCGCAAATGTCTTCAAAAAAGTATTTGAAATCTCTACGCCCCATGTCGAAATCGACTTTAGCGGCAATATCACTCAATCCAGACATAATAATCACTCAAGCATATTTGGAGGGAGGTTTGGCAGTGCCGAGACTTGCTTATTATATTGTTGTATCCCGTATGGTGCTTGTAAATAAGTCAATAAATTCCTTTCACTTTCCCCATCAAGGGCATCACTGCCACGAAGTTGCACACCCAAAGGAACCGAGTATCCCCCTTCTTTGTTTGTATTACCTGCCGAAATAGTTGCTGTTTCGTCTTGGTCTGGTTGAGTAAGTAATGATTGCATTAACTCTCTTAACATTCCTTTATCCATTCCGGTATCATTGACATTTACTAAATGACCGCCGGGAGAATCCTTTGCCGTTGCTGATTTAATCCTCGATGCCAATTCTTTAATTGACATTTCAACATTTTTAACTCCGAATGTTTCCCCCATATCTCCAAAAACACTCTTCATGGGGGAAAATGCCGACATTGGTTTTGCTTTTCTTTCTCGTTCACTCGGCGCGAGTTTATAGGGGTCATGCACATGAATTTGATGCAATCCTTTATTCCCATTCATGTTCATTTCATACCCCATTTTCAATCCGCCATCGTGCATTGGCGCGCCAAAGCCTTGAGTTGGCGTTGAATCGTAATAAACAATTGGTCGGCCCAATTGAGGCTTAGGCAATTTAACTGTTCCAAACGGGTTTCTATTTTTACTTTTTAGGCCAGTTTCGGCTAAAAATGCTTTGAAATCGCCGTCGTCTTTGTATGCTTTTCCACCCACATTCCAAGAATTAAGAGGGTGTTTTGCGGCATTTGCTTTCATGCGACTTAGCCCTGTATTGTAGTGTAGGAACCGATCATTGCCTGTCGGCCCCGGCGGTTTTAACATCACAGGCATTCCCTTATTATTCATTAGCCTATAACCGTCAAAGGAAAGTGGGGTGTCTTGAATCGCCAATAAGTCATCCAATGAAAGGTTTTCTGGTCGAGCAAAAGCCATTGATAAATGGCTTGGATTTATCGCTTGAGCGATACTTGGCCGACCTTCTCTATCTGTCAAGAAGTCTATATCCCCGGCTACCGGCCTAAGAAACCCCAAGTCCGACAGACTTAGTGATTTTTTGATTCCCGGTTTTTCGCCTCTAAAAGTGCCATATTTTGCATCGGTTTTCACCGGTTCACTTTTTTTTTTAGGATTTTTAGGTTGTTCGCCACTGGCAACGGTCTTAGCGGTGGTTTTCTTTGACTTTGGCTTCGTCGGCTTTGACTTGGCCTTTGCCGGTGCTTTCTTTGCCGGTGCTTCACCGCCTATGCTGTCTTGAATTCTTTTCGGCAAACCCGATGGGCTAAATTGATTTACTGCATCAGGATTGTTTCTCAAGAAGTCAAGTGAAGACTCATTGCCTTGCATAGCCCCTTGTATGTGTTTGCTGTAATCTCCATAAGAAACGCCTTCACTGGCGATATTCTTTGTTGCGGCCTGTGCTACATCCTTGCTTGGTTTGATATTCGCCGCCGTTTTTCCGGCTTTTGGATCGGCTTTAGGCAAACCTTCTGTTGGATTTGGTTTTGGTGCTTCAACCGGAGTATCGGCAACGGAGGTTGGCTGTTCAGTCTCTACCTCAACGGGTGTATCAGCAACGGGGGCTGGCGGTTCTGGTTCGCCCGGTTCAGCACCAAATTCATCTGTTAAATTGCGAACATCTCTATTGGCTTCACTAAATTGTTGATTTAATGCTTCATTGAAGCCGTCATTGACTGGCGTTGAAATTGCAGGCACTTGCGAAGCAGGGGTGGCGATTGGCGCAGGTGGCGCAGGTTCGGGTGCAGGTGGATTTACTGCATTCCAACCGGCTTGCGTTGCTTCTTGTTCATCATTTGAGGGGTCATCGACACCATCTGCCTTATCAGCCGTTTGTTCTACCCCTTCAATTGCATCATCAATAGGATCGATTTGTTGCATTGGCTGTTGGCTCGTTGCTGAACCGGTTTGAGGAACGAGGGCGGGTGTTTCTCCGCCACTTAATGCGGCTTGTGCTTCATCAAGAGGTGGTAATTGGTTTTGTGCATTGTTCCAATTTACGGCTTCTAATCCTTGCCGAGTTCCTTCAAGTTCTCCCCAATCACTTACGCCGCCTTGAGATTGAATTTGGGTATTCAATTCCTCCATTGATGGCTTAAACGGGGTTGCGTCTATTGGTGTTTCAGGAAGTCGGTCGCCTAAATATCTTTCAGGTGTTTTTTGAGGAACATTGGCGGGTGTTGGCACTGGCCCTAAATCAAAGGGTTTTTCTTTTGGAGGCTGTCGCCCTCGCGATAAAACGCCGCCAAAACCTTCTCCCTCCTTCATTTGATTTCGATCTAAATCCTTCATATTAACATTGACATTTGGGCCTACATATCCATCTGGCCTGCCATACATTTCTTCATCAGTTGGTGGCGATGATACGGTTTTGTTTTTTGGGCCACCACGCGGGGGCGCAGGGCGAGATGAAGTTGAAGTTGGAGGCGATGAAACAGTGCGACGAGGTGCTGTTCTTCTACTTGGTGCGGCGGCTTTAGGGGCTTGGCTTTGTCTTTGGCGAATCATTTCCATTTGCCTTTGAGCATTGCTCGCCGTATTTTCAAGGCGTTGCCCTCTCTTTCTTTCTCGGCCAGCCCTGAATGAATCACGAAGACCTTTTTCGACTTCGCC